>Ga0307510_10004679_pt1 | contig 16159 bp, 12 predicted proteins | sample 12_EM_MG_FD_207224 | JGI IMG/M metagenome (GOLD analysis project Ga0307510, IMG submission 207224) | Populus trichocarpa ectomycorrhiza microbial communities from riparian zone in the Pacific Northwest, United States - 12_EM | ecosystem: Host-associated > Plants > Roots > Unclassified | place...
ACAACCTAGGTCACTTTCACACTAGTTGATGCAATTGTGAACAATAAAGATAGCTTTTATTTCTTCCCATTCTACTTGTAGAAGTTTGAATAGATAGTCATTTCCTAGCCAACAGAAGCGTTTGAAGTGGTTTTCTATAAAGTTAAGATAAGTAGGAGCTAAAGGAGAGCATCCGACAGTCCAAAAGAGTCCAAAAGATGTCTTATTTGCCCAATAAAGGGTTAAGCGAGTGCATTTTGCTACTAATTTGCGAGAGACTACAAGGAAAAGTCTTATTTCAACGTACAGAACAAGTACTAGGGGGACGTTTTTGCACGGTCAATTTACAAGTCGGTTAACCCTCAAAACAATCCCTGTCTCATACGAAAGCTTTCCCTACTACACTGGGTCGGGCTTGATGACTCGTACTCCCCACCAAAAAACCCAAACTACTATGGAGCCTCATCCCACGGAACCTCATCCTATTCTACAACTAAAACCATGCTAATAGTGACACAAGCGATTGCAGGAGAAGAGCGAGGGTAAGGCACCCGGAGTGGGGTCTCGGGAAGCCTCGAACAATTGTGAATTGTTTTACCGGTAGATGGTGTTGTGTGTTGGGTTGAGAGAAAGTTTGGTCGGGAGTGTGCGTTGCCAGCACTGACCGGGTAGTGGAGTACGGTACACGAGTACATCTATCCCAAAGCTCCCAAGACCGAACTACCGTAGGAACTTGAATAATTTGACCGTTTGCTATGACGTTGGGCTTTCCTCTCTCAGTAAGGTCAAGAAATTCTTTTTTTTTCTGCCTCAGAGCGGGCAAAGGGGCTGTGTTTTTGCTGTGTTCCCCCCCATTCCAGAGAAGGGAATTCCGGACTACATAGCACACGTCCAATTATTCAAGTTCTTGCTGTAGCATAGAAAACTGTTGTGTGCCAGCAGTTGAGGCAAGCATGCGCTAGCAGCCCCAATGCTCGAAACCAGACTTTTCCCGACCAGTGGTTTTTTTTGGATGAACTACTCGCGAGACATTATCGGATCTAGGCCCTAGTCCGAAAAAAGAACTATACTGAGGCATATCAACTGGATACTCTCTAGAAAAAAGAATATACATATTGATCCTATCTATGATACTTGTATCTCCAAGACCTGTGGTGTGTTTTAGATTGAGGAAGGGGCCTTTTTCTCGCAACCTCGTTACACTTAGGTACAAACCCATGTCAACTCTAATATGTGCTAACATGTTAAACTGTTGTCACACCAAACTAACCTGGCACCCGCTTCTGCTAGGATACATTGCTTGCTTTTTTTAATCTACAATTCCAAGAGTCCGTATCCAGGCGGATCTTCCCGCCCCTAGTGAGACAGCAAAAAATCTCTCTCCAGTGCTTCGGAAGGCAAGGGTTGAATTCCGGACACTGGTTAAGAAGGGCAAATTCGATACCGAGAGTTTCCCAAGGGCTTAGGCTGCTCGGGTGTCTGAATTTGAAAGGCTCATGATATTCTTAGATGTCCCTTAGGATTGGAGCTAAGGGAAGCAAACTAGCGAGACTCAAATCGTCACAAATTAAACAGCGAAATGCAGTTAGGCACACCCCCTTGATCAAATCGCGTGCTTTGGGAAATATCCGGGGTGCGCTGCGCATTGCGTCCTCATATTGTTGAGAGACGGACGAGCGGCTGAAAATGCTCAATCTAACATGCAATGGGACTCTTTGTACTACGCTATTGTGCTGCATGAGCAGGAAAAGCACGGCTCCCCTCTTCCTTCTGTCGCCAAGGTTCAGGGTTCGGGAGGCTCCTCAATTGTGGCCACTCTTGGCCCGTAGCACCTACTGGGGTCCCAGCAGCCCAATATTAGCCTCCACATCCCCTCCCCCATTCGATCCCCTCTAAGACCCCCGCGCCTCTACTCTCCCGCCCCGCCAACTCCTCGCCAGCCCACCCCACCACTAACACTGGGCACCGGAGCATCCCCACATAATAGCAGTCCCTACCTCGAATCGCGCACTCATCCCTCTACCCCTTATGAGCTCCGGACCGCCTGACTTTATCTCCTCGGTAATTCCTCCTCCCCCCCCCTCCCTTGGCTCCACTCTCTTGTATCGACATACAGTAGTACCATACTAGACGTGCTGTCACGACTGCTGCCCCCCCCCATTGTTCAGCACGAGATCACACTACGAGAACCGGCCGCTGCCGTACTCCCGCTCGCTTCCTTCACCCGCAATTCTGCGCTCTCCCGCAGAGCCCTGCATCCGCCCCCCCGAACACCAAACATCCGCCCCCTCACTCTCCTCCCAGTCTGGCCCCTACCTGCGACGGGGCGATCCCGTGGTATGTTGTGTTAGAATATACCGGTAGAACTGCCGCTAGGGACAATGCCCTAAGAGAATTGGCTATCCAGCATGGTGGGATAGTGGATAGACCACATGAGTTGACCACAAGCCGTATTTAGTTCTACATTGCGCTCCTTTCTCCACACAATGTCACTTACGTCGGACAACTAACACACTCCTTGGTTTCCTATTCTTAAAAATAGGCTATGATGGTGACGAGTGACTTGGATCCTTATCCTTTCTATGTTGCCGGAAGTGCCCTATATACATAATCTTGACTTTACAGGAAAGGCTTTTTACCGATGTCGGCCATAGTCTCCACCCCCTACACCCAGCCACTCCATCCACACAGCTCCTTCGAACTTTCCCGAAACTCCCATCATCCGATTCCCTTAGTCTGGATCCAGCCTCCTACACAGTTTTCCTCGTCTTCCGCAATCCGTTACAGTCCTGACACCATCTTGTATTTCCTAACTATCACAGTGCGACACTGACCCGTTCCATCTCTTAGTAAACCTTAAACCTTAACCTCCGGCTTTCCCTAGTGTTTACTCCTAAGACATCCCAAACATTCCTGCTTCATCTAACTCCCGAGCCAAACCTACTATCGTCCTTCTGTTACCATACTTCTCTATCGTGCAACTATCACCAAACGAAATCCCTCTCAGCCATCCACCATCTCGGTTTCAACAATGTCCGAGATATGGAACCTTCGTGAATTTTCAACACCTATCACCCTCTTTGCTCCTTCTCTTACGATGCTCGCCTCATGGCAGCCGCATCGTGGTGCTTCTACCTATAGTTATGAGATCTTGATGGGACGAGTACTCGGTGGAAAGATGAAGAAGTACAAAGAAGCCAACGAGGAAACGGTATATATTTATCGGAGATGCGCCTTGCTTCTCCAGATATCTATGGTTGAGCAGGAGGTTTAAATATAGAGAACTTTACGACCCATCATGGCTTGGCGGGAATCCTTCCGGAGACAATATGACTCCCCAACACGCACTGTGTTCCGACCCATTCCTCGATCTGCTCCCCGCGCATTTCCGGATAGGTCTGCGATCCTTATCCTAGTATACAAACAAGGTATACTCGCTCCCCCTCCGTGATTGATAATGAGTGACAAAGAAACTAGTAATAAACAACTAGAAAATATAGGAAAGGTACGAACACACAATATCCTCGGGCACGGGGTGATCGCCGGTGATTTTCAACACTACCACAGCAGCTTCTCCCGCGCGCGACCCAGCCTCCATCAAACCTTACTTGAATACTACCTCGGGAGGGCTCTTCTGTGCAGGATGAAAGCCCAGGGAGCCACCACCTCCTGACAGCCCTAACCCGAGCTAGAGATATAGCCCTAAAAAAAGGCCAAGGCTGCCGCTGGTAAGTATAGAGGGTCCGCAGGATTCTGGAAAACTGATCCTGTGTGTGTCCCACGGAGGGGGTAGGCGGCCGCGTGTGGTATCCAATTGGAGTTTCTGTTGGAACCTGTAACTGGAGCCATTGATTCATATTTGGTTTCTATTCTATCCTGTGTATTTTCCTGGCTTGCATCGTTTTACTAACAGCATTTGGGGCACTCATGTTACCGACTACCCGTAGATTGTATCATGTGGAGGAAAGGTATTTCTAGCCATATTCTTGTCGCTCAGGTCTTGTGGGATAGGAGCCGGACCCTTTTCCTAATTCCTTTATAAGAATTATCTTTCTTCTCTTGTTCATGTCTTCACTCTCTTTACCTTGTCTAAATAATCAATTAAATTGCGTTCTCATGCCGAGAGCAAATCAAAAGTTTGGTCCTCATGGCGAACCCCGCACGCACGTGTTGCTACGAGCTGTTGATTGAGGAGCGACGGGGCACCTGGATGAGGAAAGAGAACGAAGCCAAGGAGGAAGCGGGTATACATTGATCGGATTCGTGTCTTGCTTATCCTCTTCATATATGACGGGGCAGGGGGTTGTATACACAATACAAAAAGACCTCTACCATCCTCACTCACTGGAATTACCCAGAGATGCCAAACACAGCAATGGAGTTATGGTCCCCTTGCGCCCAGTGTTCCGATCCATCCTCGGCTTTGCTTTCCGGATATATCAAACCATCAATCCGAATAGTCGCATATAGTATACAAACCAGGTATCTCCGCCCCTCCTCTTATATTCGTAGCGAGTGACAAAGGAAACTACTAACAAACGAGAGGCAAGAGAGGGGTAAGGTATGTTAGAGCTGACAGAAGTGGATAATGGATAAACAAAGATGTGTAAAGGAAAAGTACGATGAAAGATTACAGAATGTCTTTAGTGATTTCTCTAAAAAATAGGCTAGGATGGTCGGGAGTAACTTGGGTCCTTATTCTTTCAACACCGCCAGCGGTGTCCTATATATACACAAAGTTGACTGCAAAGAAAACATTCCTTCAACTTCGTCCAAGTTCTCCATAGCCATTCGATCACCGTCTCCTTCCTTCCACATAACACCCTCAAACTTCTTTCAAAACAATGCGTCCCTTAATCCCTTACTTCTTTTTCGTTTACTTGCGGAGTTCTTCCATTCCCAAACGTTCCTGCTACCTTTGCTTGTTTTGCTAACCTTGTAGTGTAACACTTGTTCGTTCCATCTCTTAGTTCCAAACCTTTAGTACCTCTAGCGCGAGTTCCTGAATCATCCCAAAACATCTCCGCTGCATCTAACTATTTACCCAAACACACCACCGCTTCAACTCACATGTTCTCCAACTGTCTCTAAACAAAACATCTCCTAAGCCAAACATTCGTTGTTGTAGTTCATGTCATAGATACGGAACCTTCGTGAAAACTTTAACAATTTCATTTGTTCTGAGGTTGAAAGGATTGACAGATAGATTGTGGGCTTGTCTTTTCTTTATTATTGTTATGGAGTTGTGCATGGAGCGATGGAGTGAAATGGATGAGTGTGGGGAAAGACGGAATAGTTAAGAAGGTTTCCTTATACTCTATATATTCTTACGTTTTTATTTAGTTAGTTTAGGGAGAGAGAGCGAACCAAGTTTCTGATTTACCTACCCTTTAGTCTGGCCCTAGTGTAGTTCTCGTGTTCGTGTGTTTTGACTGTCACGCTTTTAGTTTATCCGCCTACGATAGCCATATTACAATAAGGTACAATGAAATATCCTTTATGCGAACACTGGGCTCCGATATATTCACTTCGGTATGGGAGCAACAGAGCGCGCGAAAAGAATAAATTGGTATCTAACAAGTGAAAAAAAATACGATTATATAAGAGAGCGATATAACGGAAAAGAAAGAGAAACAACATGGGCTCTTATAGAGACAGAGTCGGCCAAAATCAGAGATAGAAAAGGAAAGACGTAAAGGAAATGTAGGAAATCCTCCACTGTCTCGCATCTCGAACAATCCCGATATTAATTGAGTGTCGTAGTTGATAGCTAGTGCTAGTATGTTTGATATCCGACATCTCATGTTTCTCCTAAACTAGTCAAACGCGCGAAAGATTTTTCAAAACACCAGACGGTTCCAGTGAGAGCGAGAAACACTAGGGCCAGCCGTAGTCAGTTTCAACACTTTAGTGCGGAGTAATCACTGGTGATTCCTATGAGCACGTATGGTAAGACCCTCAGCCGGTGAGAAGTTAGGGAGCAATTAACCCCAACAGCCGGAGATATACTTTGCTGGCTAAGCTGGAATATCAGTTACACAACATCTTGCCGGCCCCAGTACTAATTTCACCCATTCCTGAAACCCTATTCATTCTACGTGCCTAGCCGGAGTGCGGGATTTGCTATCCTACGGTGGTCGGTGAAAAGCAGGTACTCTGGGTTAGGGCGGAGGGTTTATGCCTAGCATGTGCCCACCGGTGTAGACAGTCGAGCGAATAATAGTTTCTACCACAAGGGGAAGAGAGGAGAGGTGAAGGCAGGGGAAAGAAATGGAAATTAAAAGAGAAGAAGGCCTCCGGATGGCAATTTCAACTTTGTGGATTAGAATTCTCGATGGCAAAAGCTTGCATTCGACCTGAGGCAGTGTTCCGAACCGTCCAGGGGCCCCGCAGAGACGGCGGGGATAATGCCGAAAAGACGGGAAGGCGAGGGGGCCACTTGCGGTGATCCTGTGTAGGGAAAATTACGCGAGGGACCCCAGGGCCCAGCTGCGACAGGCGAGGCCTACACGCTAGGCTTTTATTAGTACAGTGATATAAACGGGAAAGCAGCCGCTTAGGCGGATGGCAGGTGGGATGGCAGGACGACATGGATTGCGCGGGGGGACTATAGGGGGTATCAGAAGACGATAGGGTATAGGTAAGGGCTATAGGGTGTAGGAAATGACTGCGGGGGGGATCCACAGACGGCAGGTATAGTATCAGGAATGGCGGCCGGGCACGTGTGGAAAAAAAGTGAGGGGGAACACGGGGGAATGCATGTGGTTCCAGACAAACTATGAGTGATATATTATGATGCAAAAAGTTTAATGATACAATAAAGGATATGCAAGCAAGAAAGAGAAGAAGGTTAAATAGATCATCAAGTACTCTAGGTACTAAGATAAGACTGAACCAATCATTCCGCTGTGCGGTTTATTTTTTCCTTAAATACTTGCATAAGTCTTTTGCTTTAGCTAACGTCACAGTGGTGGTGTCGCGGCAAAGCCAACCACTCTGATGCAACCGAAGTTGACTTGTATCACAATGCCTAGGATTTCCAGAAGAGTTACCGGGACACTCGTTGACCTGGGTATCTGCAACCAATATCGCGCCCTTCTGGCGGCGATGGTGCTGGTGCCCTCGGCAGCGGGGATATGATTGCTGTCTTGCAGATTCGTGCCGGTGGTTTTTGAATTATAATTTGGAAAACACTTTTGGCTTTTTTATTTCTTAAAGATGTATTCCTCCTCGCGTATTAGTTTGCCCATATAACACATGATTTTCCTACCTAAAAAGTATGAGCAAGATGAAATATGAGCTTGGGGTTTCTGAGCATACCAGCCAGAGAGATGTAACAGAAAAACACCACAGGGCCCGTCCATGGATCCGAAAAAAGACGGACCACCATCTGTGGTCAGTCCGGTTCTGCCTCCAAGATGGACGGACTGGATGGTTCGGAACACTGACCTGATGTACCAACTCCACTTGTTACCTTTTATTCCTCGTCGATCTTTGGGAAGGGAGGCTAGCTAGTGGGGAGTGATGGAGTAACCCCATTGGAAGATGTCATGTTAAGGCACAGCGGCGTTCGCAAGCGGCAAGGGCGGCCTGCAGATAACCTGAAGATGTGCATTCCGGCCCGGCCAGGTCAAAGTGAAACAGACCTGGGCTTTGTAGGCTAGGCTTCCGGCATATCCCGTCCGATTAATAAATATTTTGTTTGTAGATAGCCGACATCTTCAGATTCCCGGAAATATGTGCTGATATCTGAATATGCCCCAGATATCTGAAGATGCCCGCGGATATCTGCAGGCCCGATTAGAGAGACCCTTAGTGCCGGACTGTGGCCCACAGTCCTGCCCGGCCCGTCCCTAAAAAACCCCAGGCCGGCCGCCCTGTACCTCAAGCCTGGCCGGACTGGCCCCCTGCAAACACTGTTTATCACTTCAAGCTTGGCATTTCGTTACCGAGTTGGTTGCCACGGGGGTATTTTTGATATTGGACTTCTGTCCTTATAAACAGCTATTCGGGACTGAACGGGACACTTCGGGTAAATGGGACACTTCGGGTATATAGCTTGAAGGAACCAATCAATAATTAAAAGAAAAAAATGTTCTCGTTAGGTTCACGTCGCTGCTTCCTTTGACCCTGGTAGAGTACAAAACAAACGTTAATTCATGAAATCCACCAAGCTACAATCGACACGACATAGAAAATAATAGAAAAGAGAAATAGGAACAATCTCGTAACAACATTAGACATCAACATGCTGATCAAGGAATAGACAGAAATAAGCAGAAACTACCGCTAACCACAGCTTAAGAGGGAAGATTCCTCAGAAAAAGTAATGGAACGAGAGAAAATATATGGAAACATCTCAATCAAAGTTAGAACACCTTCCCTCCCCCGCCCCAGCAACATTAACTCTTGATAAACACAAATCGGTTCATCCCACCGAAGTAACTTTCCGGGTAATTAGACCTTAAGATCGCAAAGCTCACATTCGCCGGGTTATTGGTCGTCAGCATTGGCCGGTCAGTGGGTACTTGGTCCCCCGAGCTTTTCGTCGGGGTTATTTTGGGTGGGGCTATTTTCGGTAATTCGTTCCCCAACCCTCGAAGGGTATACGAATGGAATCCGCGACTCCTTGTGCTTCCACTTCCTTGGGTTTATCCTCTGGTCTACTCCACGATATAGTTGGGTGGCTAGCATAGCGACCCCATTTTTTCTCTCACCAGGTAATATAGACTTTTCTCCTAACCTTGAATGCCGCAGTGCACAACTCAAGCTCTGCTGGGTGATAAGAAGGAACAAGAGAATAGCCGGGACAGAAATGAGGATCCGGGCCGACAAGGTGACAACATCTCCACTTTGAAGAACGAATTGTACTGTAGCATCTTCCACCAAGCCTCCCGGTCCTTCTGCGTAGTTTTGCATGTCATTCCTATCGTATGTGGTTGTGTCGCGTAGGATATTCCGACTACTTACCCAAGCAGCCAACACCAAACGGTGGAGGTCGCTTTTAATAGTGAATGCGCCCGCATCCAGAACATAGGAAGAAGCCGCGAAATAAGAAGCCGATTTGAGCGCAGATTGCCCTCCCAGAGTACCTACCCAGACAACACGTGGGTACTCAAACCCATCCTTGAAGGCCTTGATCCAGGGACTGCGCAGTTTCAGGCCATGTAACTTATCTAAGTCAGAGGTATCCACCTCTTTGCCATTAAGATGCCACTTATTATCTTCCCAGCAACTGAGAACTGGCCGCTCCCGAACCACCTGATATGCAGCGGTTGCGTTTACCCCAGACCTTTCAGTCAAATACCATGGGTCTTGACCAGGGGTGTGTGAATAGCGCCCGCCAGTGGTGATTATCATGGCGTACGAAATGTTGGATCCCTCACTCTCGGAGTCGGTTTCAAATTGCAAATTTGGAGGATGTTCCAGATCTGGCTGGTATTTGACCGAAAATGTGTCGTTTCCACCAAAGAGTCTGTAGGTATCTTCCTGTTCGGTTGAATCCAGGAGCCATTCATAATCTGTGCCGCATGAACCTTTGACCCTGAGCTCCAACTTGGGATCACTCTGCAGCCCCATGTCCACCCCTGTAACACTATAGTTGTAGGTCGCCTTGACAGAATTATCGTTCGTTTGGACATCTACCTTTACTCGTCCACTGGCGGTAACCTTAGAGGCTTCGGTAGATCCGAGTGCGCGGAGTGCTGAAGGGGCGAACAATGAACCCAATCTGGAACTTCCAGCGCCGTTGTCATTCGCTGATGTGTAGAGCTCGAAGTCGGGGTAGAAGATGGAATCCTTTGCTGGAGGTGCGACGTTTCCCATCGCTAGTTGTACAGGTACAAGGATACCCGCGATAACATTTCCAACAGTCATAGACAAGGCAATAAATATAAACAGGAGGCCCCACAAGAGATCTCTTACCCCGCATTTCGCGTTTGATGCCGAGGAAGCTTCCGAAGTCCCGTTCCGATTCTCTCTGACAGGAGATACCCTCTCGACCGTGGGGGATATGCCGTCCGAGCCGGTCTTCGAATCCGGACCGGCAGCCCCTTGATGTGACCGTGCTCCTTCGGCTTCTGGATCCGAGGCCTCCGCAGGATTGTCCCCAAACATGTGCTGTATCACTCTCTTGCAGTAGGATATCATTAACGTCATCGCATTAGTTGATTCACCAGAGTTCCAAAGGGCGACTAAGACAGTCTGACGGTTTGGGTCCTCGTGCGTGTGCCAGAATGCCGTTATAATGGCTATGATCAAGTTCCATCCAACCATAAAAATCAGGATCATCAGGATGGTATACGCCGAGGTGATGAAAATAAAAGCTCTTTTGCTGACAGCGACAGCCGGGATCCCACCTGAGTCTGTCGGCATCACAAAAAGCTTTGTGATGCCTGTGACATAGGTATTCTTTGGGGGGTTGGTGTAAATGTCCATGGTGAGGGGGTGCGGTGTTGCTGCAAGGGGATCTTTGTTATTGCCATTAGCTTATCAGGTGTTCCCTTGAAGGGGGCAGTTCGACACATACTAGGTTGTGCGCAGTGTCGTTGACCAAATTTTTAGGGAGATGGATCTTCGAGGACAAGCCGATAAGACCTAGAGGATTTCCGGGGCTGATCTCCCTGCTCTAGCAGAGGGGCGGGAGGGGAGAATATATTCCAACATTCCCAGTAAGGGTTGCCAGAGAAATCAGCTTTCTGTCAAACCATTAACGCAAATATAGGCTTCATACAAGCAGATCCAACATCACTTGCATGACCTGTTGGATGGGTAAGGGCGTCCAACCTCTCACATCACCTTTTCTTGCATGAAGGCACTGGGGGATGAAAAGATATTGAAATGCTCTTCTTGACAGTATTTGCTTTGGGTCTTAATTGGTGAGTCTCTGCGCTCATCCTGCATTTCCGTAAAAACTCAACTAACAGAACCGCGTGCTCTGTAGTTGAGAATTCCCCATTCTCGAATAGGGACTAAACACACAGCAAAAGAAGAGATGCCCCCCCTCTCCGAAAGCCATAAAAAACCAAAAATAGCACTAGACCTTGCCAAAGGAGGCAGCTCCAACTACATGACACGCCGTTCCGTTATTTGAGTTTTATGGTAGCTCAAAGTGAGCACCCTATCCACGCAACCGATGAGCTAGGATGATTTCTTTCTTGTGAGACTTGGGGGCTAGGTATCAAGTGAGGGGTACTGTACTAGTGCCGGTGGTTGTGGGAAAGCCTGCCGGCGCCTTCGTTATTGGTTCATGAGCCCCATCGGGCATTTAGAGAGCAGTGCTAGCTATAGCAACTTCGCCATGAGGTGGACAGTATTTATTTTATTTTGCATATTATTCATAAAGTTCGACGGAATTTGTTCTACACTTTGGTGCAAGCACCAGGAAAGATGTTTTAGCACAAGGACGGCCAAGTAGGCTCTTTAGTTATGATAAGAGAAGCAAAAACACCGAGCACCAAATCAATGTGGTAGCGTGTTGCTATGCTCTCCTATGCAGTAAATTCGATGCCTAAGACATCTATGCTATGCTCACCTTGTACCAAAACATCCTGCCGGTCCTTGTACACTATCACAAAAACTGGGATGATTTGCCTTCACTCTAGGCGTTGGAGTCGGGACTCTTGCCTAGGCCGGGCGTAAATTTCTTCATTTTTTGTCTCAGCGGAGTGCTGAGGGACAGCTTGTCCCCACTGTTTCCCCTTTTAATATAGAGTGGGCATTCTGCAGGACTGACGCGAGGGCCAATTATTCCAGCTTTCACTGTAGACTCGATGGGAGAATGGTGTGTTTACTCCTCATTGCAGATTTTGGATTTTGAGGTTAACAGGGCAGAGAAAAAACTGACTCTGATGGTCGATACCTCGACTGACTCTGGCCACTCAGACTCCATAGCTTTGGTCGCCGATTTGTGAGGCACAATTGCCGGACCAATGGGCGTAGGTGTGATGAACCAACCCTATATGTCTAAAGTTCATATCAACTTACCTCTGTTTCCCATTTTCCTTACTTGCAGAGATTAACCCTCTTTGGATATGAAAATAACGCGATTGTGGGCCAAACCACAAGCGAGAAGCCGCATCTCAGAGCTGCCCCGGAGCCGCCAATTATTCTGGTATCGATAGGACCGAGCTGCCCGATTAGCTCTGAGTGTGTCATGCAGCTTTCCAGGAATGGCCGAGAGCCCATAGCGCCCATAGGTGGCTGCAGGAAAAGTTCTTAGCATTTTTGAATAGTAGGGTTTTTTTCAATCACTTTTGTCGCGACTCAATCAAATCCCTCATTTTTCATATTCGGGGAATGATAGATCGATTAAGAGACCCTATCGAAGCGATTTCCCAGCTAACTGAGCATCACTGCCTATATTTTGCTAACAACTCCTAAATAGTCGTGTCTGGGGGGAATGCATAAATCAACTAACAGAAGGCACTTGCCATAAGCAGGGTTCTCAATGGTCCGACCGGTCAAGTCTCAGAGGTAGGACCACTTGGTCAGTCTAAATGGATGTCCGAGACCGGACTTGACTAAAATATGTGGTCATGACTGGTCTGGATTAGTCCCCGACCAGTCCTTCTGGCCTCTGTCCGAGGCGGCGAAAAATAATTTGTAAGCAAGTTCGTACCGGTGCGAACCTGCTGATGTAAGCGAAAAAAATACATTGAGAAGAAAGAGAACTAACATTGAGAAGAAAGGCTGGGTGTTCTGATCGATGGAAGGATAGGAGCACTTTTCTCCTTTATAAATGCTCCACTCTGTGCAGTTAGTGAATCACTTAGTGAACGAGAGAACTTCTTTAGCGCTAAGTGATCTGTTCAGCCGCAATTTTCGCGAATAAGCCACCAGCCGATGCACCCCTTATCACTCGTTTTTTGCTTGGTCCGCCCGGTCTGACTGAGCCCGGTCCCGTCAGTTCCAGCAACCATGACTGCCTGGTCAGTCTAATTTCTACTATTGGACTAGACTAGACTTTGACCAGGTCTAGCTGGTCCGAGCCGGTCCTCGGCCGACCATTGAGAACCCTAGCCATAAGTCCTAAGTGCAGGAAAATACCGGGGGAGGGTGTGTTTTAAGTGCCCAGATAGGCATTGGTTTTGAACCATATTTTTTGTCGAGACTTCGTCCCTGGATACTTATAGCGCGGTACACGTACAGTGCTCGAGTATCAGAAGAATGCCGGGATCGGTTACTGGGATCGCACACCAGCACCCTACTGTGGCAGGTAAATTTCGCTTTTACTTGGCTACGACACCTTAGCTTATTGGGAACCGATCAGCGGAGCTTGAATGATCATTGATAGATCTTTGCTTGTGGGAAAAAGTATATAAGGTGCTTATCTTTTATGGGAGGGGGATAGGTCATGTCTACTACTGTAAAAACTGGAATAATTGGACCTTGCGCTAGTATGTTGACATAAGGTTGGGCGCACGGAAAGTTCCTAATTTAAAAGTAAATGAGTGTCTTCACACTGAGCACTGGGGTCTCAATGCCAGCTCTTGATATGACTGCAGTGATTCGAGTGGCGAAGTAGAAAGGGGAAAAATTTAAACAAATGTATGAACCATGGCGAGACATACCTTAAGTCAACATACTAGCGCGAGGTCCAATTATTCCGGTTTTTACGGTGGTATTACAGGGGTGGTTGTTAGCTGACAGGGGGGCGGGTCTATGTAAGGCGACGATCTTTCACTTCTCTAGCTTTCCCCAATCACTGGGCAACAGTTTAGACAGTCAACGAGCGAAAGAAAACCGGGGGCAGTGGACAACAAGAGGAGGATCACCTGTACTTAGATGATCGGACAACCGGGCAGGGTTGGACTTTCTTTTTGCTCAAATTTCTCTTCTTTTCTCAGAGCTCATCTGGGTGACGATTAGCGAATAGCTTTGGAGAGTCGAATCGATTGTGACTTGTGTGGTTTTACTCCCAGACGGGATCCCTTGATAGCGACGATCGTACCGTAGGGCTCATATTGTGCGTGGACAAAATTAACCGAACACAAAGGATGCACGGCAGCCAAATCCGGTACTCCCCAGCAACCCCACCTCAAGAAATTGCTTAAGCTCCACCAAAACCAAACCATTTGGTTAACCCCTTCTTGTTTAGGATTCTAAGCTTCCTCTTCTGCAGTTGGGCCCAATAGTCTTTTATATTTTTAATTTAGCTATCAGTATGATAGCGTCAGTGGGGAAGTGGTGTTGTCATACCAGAAACTTTTCCTCTTCGTTGATGTCCTGTTAATCTCGTCCACGCGCAATACCTCTTGTGCTTCTGAAACTTGACAGACTGGGCCGCGTTTCTTGGTTACAGTACCAACATCATTTTTGTTAGAAATGTTCACGAAGGATCCATATCTCGGACAGCACTAGACACAAGAAGAAGCACCTGAACTTTCTCGAAGGCTCTATATTTATGGCATGAATGACTATATGTACAAGGAAGACGGATTTGGACAAGGGTAGTGTATAATTGGGGTTACGGTACTAGTGTATGTGATCGGAAAGGTTAGCAGCAGAGTAGATGGTGCAGAAGGGGCAGGAGCGCGGATCATGTGTGATTAGGGGTTGCGAATGTGGTTACAGAAGCCGAGGAGAGGACACGGGTACTCTTAGTTGTGACTGCTATTCTGTAATATATAAGACATCCGCTCTTGCGGGATGTAGAGAAAATAGCAAGAAAGAATACAATCTCAACTCTTATCAAGACGCGTTCAACAACAATTTTCGCATGCAACGAGCCACTAAAGTTGAGCCATGTGACCAAACCGGGCGATTATAAGATTCGGAGAACGGTCCCGGCTACCAGCACTCCCCAGAACATCTGGGTTCTCGCGGCGTGGTGGGATTTACGCCTCGGATTCAGAATTTTACGGGCACAAATTGTGAGAGTTGACGGATCCGGGCGGTTGCTAGAGATAAGGAAAGCTGATAGTTGAGGGACAAGGAGTGAGAACAGGGTAAGTGATTCAACTCGTTCTAGAGTTGAAAGGATTGGTGTAAGGGTTTATGGTCATGTGTTTCCGTTATTCATATTCCGGGGGTAACAAGCAAATAGGGCCATACGTGGAGAGAGATCGATAGGTGTGGGAAGCGATGGAATGATGGAGATGGATTTATTATTCTTGTGTAGATTTATGGTTGGTTGGTTGGTTTGGCGCCAAGCCAATGAAGTCTCCGATTATACCTACCCTGTAGATTAGACCTAATCTGGTTGGAGAGTTAGACAATTGCGCCATTCTCCGGCGTCGGCGCTCTGCTCGAGTACCAAGATGTTGGATCGGGGCGCTCGGGAGATCGTAGAGGTGAAGAAAAAGCATTGCGGCTCTGTTTTGAAGGTGAGACAAATCCATGTATGACAAGATGGAAAAAATGAAAGAAAAAAGGTTGATATCGTGCATCTACTCAATTGTGGTGGATGTGGAGCTGTGTAGCAACACACCCTTCCTACAATGTTTTAAGTTTGGTTTGGGAAATACTGATCTTGCACTTGATAATAAGATCGTAAAAGGTACTTGTATTCGAGTACTGAGGACTGTGGTTAAACTATAGTGCAGATCCCTCCCCTAACTGACCGCGAGGCGCTGCGCACGTCAGGCATCTCTAGTTTCTATTGGTGTCCTTAAGTCGTTACAGTCTAGATCTGCAAATATCCTAAAGTAGGTGCCAAGGCATCCCAACGAAAGACATTGACTGTAATGAACTGTCAGCCCCGGCTTTCGCATGTCCTGCTGTGTTAAAACCTTTTTTTTCTTTTCCTTTTGTCCCCCTCACCAGAACAACAGAATTAAGTCTCTTTCAGAGCGAATTATCAGGTGTAAAGCCAGGACGCCAAAATGTGAGAAAACGCCCCTACCCCGCATCGTAAGGACCTGAATGGATGACTGGACATTGAGGTTCGTGAGATTAGGAATCTGTGGATTACCGAACAAGAAACAAGTGTTTGGAATCTCCTAGTTTTTTTCTAGTGGAGCTCAATAAATAGTTCCATTGGTATAGATTTGGTAGTATTGGGGGCATAAAAGCGGAATATGATGTATTCAAGGGAAAACTAAAGATTCAGATGGAGCATGCGAGGGGCCCCCGTACTGAAAGGATGACTTCGGTCCGGGCAGATACTATCTTCCTGTGGGTGATACGAACCTAAGAGTAAACTGAAGAACAAACCGACGGACGAAAACACGGAAATGAT
>Ga0307510_10004680_pt1 | contig 16158 bp, 13 predicted proteins | sample 12_EM_MG_FD_207224 | JGI IMG/M metagenome (GOLD analysis project Ga0307510, IMG submission 207224) | Populus trichocarpa ectomycorrhiza microbial communities from riparian zone in the Pacific Northwest, United States - 12_EM | ecosystem: Host-associated > Plants > Roots > Unclassified | place...
CGCCTCGCCCGACGTGACGGAGTCGAGCGACGAGTCGCTGACCAACTGGGCGCTCGCCGCCCGCCACGGCGACTCCGTCGCCGTCGACCATCTCGTGCGCGCCCTGCACCGTGACGTCCTGCGCTATGTCTCCTACCTCTGCGCGGACCCGCAGGCGGTCGACGACCTCGCGCAGGACACGTTCCTGCGGGCGCTCGGCAGCCTGCACCGCTTCGAGGGCCGTTCCTCGGCCCGCACCTGGCTGCTGTCCATCGCCCGCCGCGCGGTGATCGACAGCTACCGCCGAGCCGCCACCCGCCCGCGCCTGTCCGACGTGCAGGACTGGCAGCTCGCCGTCGAACTTGCCCAGCCCCGGGGCCTGCCCGGCTTCGACGACGGTGTGGCGCTGCTCGACCTGCTGGCCGTGCTGCCGGACGAACGCCGTGAGGCTTTCCTCCTCACGCAACTCCTCGGTCTGCCCTACGAGGAGGCGGCGGAGTTCGCCGACTGCCCGGTGGGGACGGTCCGTTCACGGGTGGCCCGGGCCCGGGCCACCCTCGTGGACCTGCTGGAGGACGACCGCGTCCCCAACGCACTGTAGAACGGCGTCAGTTGGCGGCGCGGTCGGGGAACAGGGCGTCCAGGGCCTCCCGTTGTTCGCGTCCCACGAACTGCGCGAGGCCTCGCCTGACCGTCTCGGCGAGTGACTCGGAGGCCTCGCGCAGGAGTTGGCTCGCCTTGTCGGTGAGGGCGACCTCGATGCCGCGCTTGTCGCCGCAGACGGACTTGCGGGTGACCAGGCCCGCGTGCTGGAGACAGGCGATCTGATACGTCAGCCGGGTCTTGGGCCGGCCCAGCAGCTCCGCGATCCGGGTCATCCGCAGCCCCTCCTTGGGCTGCTCGGCCAGCAGGCACAGCACCAGGAACTCGTCGTGCGAGACGTCGAGGTTCCCCTTCACGACCGAGCGCAGCTCCTGCTCCACCGCACCCGTCGCCGCCAGCAGCAGCATCCAGGCGCGCAGCTCGGGCGGGAGCAGCCCGTCGCCCCGCAGGGACGGACATTCGGGCTGGTCGGCAGGGTGCTCAACAGGGTCGGCCATGGGGCCGAGTCTACCTGTTGTCCAATTTTGGAGGAGGTGTTGTCCAGATTTGGATAATGGGCTAGCGTGAGGCTCATTCAAATTTGGACTACCGGAATCAGTGGGAGAGATCATGACCGTCGCCGTCGAGACCGGGGTGTGGCAGCTGGACCAGGCCGCCTCCACCGTGGGCATCAGCCACAAGACGATGTGGGGCCTGGTCAACGTGAAGGGCACCTTCGGCACCTTCAGCGGTCAGGGCGAGGTCCGGGGCGACGGCTCCGCCGTCGGCACGCTGACCCTGGACGCCGCCTCCCTGGACACCAAGAACGCCAAGCGCGACAAGCATCTGCGGTCCGCCGACCTGTTCGACACCGACAAGTTCCCGGAGATCACCTTCGCGGTGCGCAGTGCGGAGCTGCGGGCCGGTGACACCGTGCACGTCGTCGGTCAGCTGACCGTCCACGGCATCAGCCGCCCGCAGACCTTCACGGCCCGGCTCAAGGACGCGACCGGCGAAGCGCTCACACTGGACGCCGAATTCACCGTGGACCGCGACCAGTTCGGCCTGGGCTGGAACCAACTGGGCATGCTCCGCGGCCTGACCACCGTCACCACCACGCTCCGCTTCGTGCGTACGGCCGCCTGACAGTCCGTCGAGCAGGACGTCAACTCGCGGGCCGCAGCCGGATGTCCGAGCTGGACAGCGTCTGCGGGGTGGCGGTGAAGGCGCGCACCCGGATGCGGACCTTCTTGTGCGGCAGCGTGAACGTCCCACCGGGCGGCCGGAGTTCGACGGTCTCCGTGCTGTGCGCGGGCAGCGTCGCCGGGCCGCCCACCTGGGACCAGTACCTGCTCATGCCCTGGCCGGTGGTGAGCGTGTAGTGCGGGGTGAGGGCGTCCCCGGACGAGTTGGTCACCTTGAGGGTCAGCCGGGTCACGACGGTGGGCAACGCGCGCCGCACACCGGCAAGTTGCATGTCCATAGGTGGTGTCCCCGTCGCCGCCACGGCGGCGCTCGCCAGCGCGGGCGTGACCAGCAGCACGGCCGCCGCGACCCTGGCCCGGCGACGGTGCGGGCCGGACAGCGGCCGGGGGCGCGGCTGCCACGCGGCACGGAACTCGGCGATCGGCGCGGTGACCGCCGAGGCCAGCCACAACGGCGTCATCAGCAGGTAGTAGCCGTCCTGCGAACGGGTCGCCAGGTAGAAGGCGCACCACGGCAGGACGGTCGCCGCCGGCCCCAACCGCCGTACGAACAGCGCGAACACGGCGAGCAGGCCTGCCGCCAGCAGCATGCTCGCGTGGGAGTACCAGTCGAGCCGGTCGCTGCCGTTCGTGAAGTACAGCGAGATGTCCACCAGGCCCTGACCGTGCACCACCGCGCCCTGCGTCAACGGCAGCGCGATGCCCCTCAGCCAGGTGCTCGGCTCGTGCACGATGAAGTACGTGTTGATCAGCAGCCATACGGTGACGGCGACCCCGACGACACGCAGCAGCACCGACCCCGCCTGCCGGGCGCCGAGTTCACCGCGCCGCACCGCGTAGATCCCGGCGAGCAGGAACGGCGTGAGGAACCAAGGGAGTTGCTGCGCCGCACAGGCCGCCCCCAGGCACGCGGCCTGCGCGATCCCGGCGGGGCCGAGCCGGCCGCCCCTGCCGATCCGGGGCCAGCGGATCACCACCGGCACCAGCAGCGCCAGGGCGAGCACGGCGGGGTAGCCCTGGCGGCCGTAGGTCGGCAGCAGACCCAGACCCAGACACGCCATGGTGGCCGCCGACCGCCACTGCGTCGGCAGCAGCCGCCACATCAGGACCGCGGCCGCGATCAGCGCGCCGGTCGCGACGGCCGTCGCGGGGGCGCCACCGTGGCCGATCCACAGCAGGGGCGCCGTCAGGAGCGTCTCCAGCGGGGGATAGCCGTAGGTGTAGTCGTAGCCGCCGGTCACCGTCGGGGTCAGCGCGACGCCCTGGCCGGGGTGGAAGAGCCATGGCCAGGGCTGGCCGTAGACCGGGTGTCCGGCGACCAGTTCCCTGGCGGCCTGGGTGGTGAGGACCGCCTCGTCGCCCCCGCTGTGGAACACGGCCCACGCGGACAGCGTCAGCAGGACCGCCGTCACCAGCACGGCGAGATCGATCCGGGCCAGCGACCGCGCCCGGCGGACCACCAGGGCCAGCACCCCGCACAGCAGGATCGAGGCGTAGCAGAGGCAGACGACCGCGGCCACGACGAGCCGGTGGCTCGCGGCCTCCGTCCACACCGGGCGGACGCCGATGAACAGACTGATGTCGGCGAGCAGGGTGAGGACGCGGTGCCACTGCGCGGGAGGTTCCGGGGCGGACACCGCCGACTGTGTCCGCCGACCGGGTGTCACCTGTTGTGTTTCTGCCAAGTGCACGACACGGGACGCTAATCACGCCTGGTGAGCCGGGTGTCCGGAGTCGTGAAGATTCGAGTATGAGACCGGTAAGAAGGCCTCGTCATGGCCTAAATGGGACAAACTCGAACGGCTCTGTTCAACCGGCCGTGGCCATCGGTTCATTCAGTAAACATCGCGCACATACCGCTTCGACGCCGCCAGTTGCTTCACGTACGCGGCCGCCTCGGCTTCGTCCAGCCCGCCGTGCGCGACCGCGATGTCACGCAGGGCGCGGTCCACGTCCTTCGCCATCCGCGAGGCGTCCCCGCACACATAGAAGTGGGCACCCTCCCGCAACCAGTGCCACAACTCGGGCCCGTGCTCCCGCATCCGGTCCTGCACATACACCTTCGCGCGCTGGTCCCGGGAGAACGCCGTGTCCAGCCGGGCGAGCGAGCCCTCGGCCGACAACTCCGTCAGCTCCTCCTCGTAGTAGAAGTCCGTCGCGCGATGCTGCTCCCCGAAGAACAGCCAGTTCGGCGCGGGATGCCCGAGCGCGCGTCGCTCCTGAAGGAATCCGACGAACGGCGCGACACCGGTGCCGGGTCCGACCATCACCATCGGGGTCGCGGGATCGGCGGGGGGCCGGAAGTGCGGGGAGCGCTGCACGAACACCGGGACTTCGGTCCCCGCCTCGGCGTCCGCCAGGAACGGCGAACAAACCCCGCCGCGCGGGCGGCCGTTCAGACTCTCGTACCGCACCACCGACACCGTCAGCGAGACGCTGTGCGGGTCGACCAGCGGGCTGGAGGAGATCGAATACAGCCGCGGCTGGAGCTTCTTGAGCACCCCGGCCCACTCCTCGGCCGCCGCCTTCACCGGATACTCGGCGAGCACGTCCACCGCCTGCCGCCCCCAACTCCACTGCGCCAGCCGGTCCTTGTTGTCGGGCCGCAGCAGCCTGCGCAACTCCCGGTCGTCCCGGGCCCGTTCGGCCACGAAGCGCAGCAGATCCGGGGTGATCCGGGTGATGTCCAACTGCCGGTGAAGCGCCTCGGCGAACGGCACCTCTCCGATGCCTTCCAGCTCTACGGCCGTTGCGGCGTCGGCGCCGGTCGCGGTGAGCCATTCGTCCACGAGAGAGAGGGAGTTGACCGGCCGGACGCCGAGTGCGTCACCGGTCTCGTACGTGAGGTCGGTGCCGCTGGTGTCGAAGGTGAACCGGCGGACCTCCTTGCCCGCGCCGGGGCGGCTGAGCAGGCGGTTGCCGACGAGCCGGGCGAGGGTGGGGACGGGCTTGGGCGACCGGGCGGGCGGCTTGGGGGACGTCGTACCGGTGACCGTCGCGGTGACCGTCCCGGTGGTCGTTTCGCTGCCGAGCGCGGTGATCACCTGGCCCAGCCACGCGTCCGCCGACGGCTCGAAGTCCGGCTCGCAGTCCGCGCGCGGTGCCAGCCGCACCCCGCCCAACTCGTCGAGCCGCGCGTCGAGTCGGCGCCCGTGCCCGCAGAAGTCGCCGTACGACGAGTCACCCAGGGCGAGGACAGCGAACCGCACTCCGTCCAGCCGGGGCGCCTGCTCACCGGCGAGCGTGTCCCAGAACCCGGAGCCGTTGTCGGGGGCGTCGCCGTCGCCGAACGTGCTGGTGATGAAGAGGAGATCGGCGTCGGCCGGGAGCGTGCCGACGTCGGCCTGGTCCATGCCGAGCAGCGTCGCCCGGTGCCCGGCCGAGCCCAGCCGTTCGGCGGTGGCCGCCGCCAACTCCTCGGCGTTGCCGGTCTGCGAGGCCCACAGGACCACTATCTGCCGACCCGCCTGACGCTGCGACGGGGGAGCGGTCGCCGATCGCGAATACATGCCGGCGAGCACGCCGTTGACCCACACCGCGTGCTCGGCGCTGAAAGGCGCGTCCGGCGGGAGCGTGGGCACACCCGGGGCGCCGGATTCGATACCCGCGAGGAAGCCGGTGAGGTAGAGGCGTTCCTGCGCGGTGAGGACGGGCGGTGGAGTCGGGTCGAGGCCGAAGGGATTCGCGCCCGGGGTGACGGCGGTCGGGACAACCGCCTTCTGGGAGACCTCTGTTGAAGCCGATGTCGGTGTCGACGTCGGTGCCGGCGCCGCACCCGCCACCCTCGCCAACGACACCGCGCACACCTTGAACTCCGGCTGGAACGACACCGGATCCACCGCGTCGCTCGTCACCGCGTTGACGCTCAGGTACTCGCCGAAGAGATCGTTCCAGTGGAACGGTGCGAAACAGCCCCCCGGCCGCACCCGGTCGGTCACCACGGCCGGCAGCACCGCCCGTCCCCGCCGCGACGCGACCTCCACCGAGTCACCCTCAGCGATCCCCAACTCCCGTGCGTCCAGCGGATGCAGCTCCACGAAGGGCCCGGGGTTCAGCTTGTTGAGCTTGGCGACCTTGCCCGTCTTCGTCAGCGTGTGCCACTGGTGCTGCAACCGGCCGGTGTTCAGTACGAACGGATAGTCGTCGTCGGGCAGTTCGGCGGCGGGCATGTGCGGGCGAGCATGAAAGACGGCCCGCCCACTGGCAGTTGGGAACCGCAGCCGACCCTCGCCCACGTACCGGATGGGATTGCGGTCCGGCCCGTCCTCCTCCGCGGCCGGCCACTGCACCGGCGTGGACCGCAGCCGCTCGTACGTCACCCCGCGCAGGTCCCAGCCGGTCACCGGGTTCCAGAACTGCCGTATCTCCTCGAAGACTTCCTCGGCGCTCTCGTAGGTGAAGCCCTTCTCGTACCCCATCGCGCACGCCACCGCCGCGATGATCCGCCAGTCGGCCATCGCCTCGCCGGGCGGATCGACGACGGGTCGGGCGAGCGTGAGGGTGCGCTCGCTGTTGACGAGGACGCCCTCGGACTCGGTCCACAGGGCGCCGGGGAGGACGACATCGGCGTAGGCGTTGGTCTCGGTGTCGGTGAAGACGTCCTGGGTGACGACGAACTCGGCTGCTTCCAGGCCCTCGATGACGGTCCGTCGGTTGGCGACCGAGGCGACCGGGTTGGTGCAGATGATCCAGCAGGCCTTGATGTCGCCGTCGGCCATCTTCTGGAACATCTCGACGGTGCCCCGGCCGACACCGTCCGCGCGGATCGTGTCCGGCGGCAGACCCCACACCTCCTCGGTGAACTCCCGTTCCGCGTCGACGAGTACGGACCGCTGACCGGGCAACCCCGGCCCCATGTAGCCCATTTCGCGGCCGCCCATCGCGTTCGGCTGGCCGGTGAGGGAGAACGGACCGCTGCCCGGACGGCAGATCGCGCCGGTCGCGAGATGCAGGTTGACCAGGGCGTTGGTGTTCCACGTGCCGTGCGTGGACTGGTTGAGCCCCATCGTCCAGCAGCTCATCCACTCGCCCGCCTCGCCGATCAGCCGGGCCGCCGTACGGATGTCGTCCTCGGCGAGACCGGTGAGGGCGGCGACGGCGTCCGGCGCGTAGTCCGCGAGGAACGCGGGCAGCGCCTCCCAGCCCTCGGTGTGCGCGGCGATGAACTCCGGGTCGGTGTGCCCGTTCTCGTGCAGCAGCCGCAACAGGCCGTTGAGCAGGGCGAGATCGGTGCCCGGCGCGATCTGGAGGAAGAGGTCGGCCTTCGCCGCCGTGGCCGTCCGGCGCGGGTCGACGACGATCAACTTGGCGCCCGCCTTGACCCGTTCCATCATCCGCAGGAAGAGAATCGGATGGCAGTCGGCCATGTTCGAGCCGATGACCAGGAACACGTCCGCCCGCTCGAAGTCCTCGTACGACCCCGGCGGCCCGTCCGCACCCAGCGACGACTTGTAACCGGCGCCCGCACTCGCCATGCACAGCCGGGAGTTGGACTCGATCTGGTTCGTCCGGACGAAGCCCTTGGCCAGCTTGTTCGCCAAGTACTGCGCCTCCAGGCTCATCTGCCCGGAGACGTAGAGGGCGACCGCGTCCGGCCCGTGCTCGTCGACGACCCTCCGCAGCCGCCGCGCGGTCTCGGCGATCGCGTCGGCCACGGGCGTGGGCACCGGCTCCTCGCCCCGCTCGTCACGGACCAGCGCCGAGGTGAGCCGGCCCGGTGCGGCGAGCATCTCGGCCGTGGTGGCGCCCTTGGTGCAGAGCCGCCCGCCGTTCGCCGGGTGCGCCTTGTCGCCGGACGCCTTGAGGACCGTAGGCCTGCCGTCGGGGCCCGCGCCGACGTCGAGCAGCATGCCGCAGCCCACACCGCAGTACGAGCAGACCGTCCGTACCTGCCGTGCCGGGGTCGTCGTCATGCCGTCGACCGTACGAATTGCCCGTTACGCCGAGGTCACGCGGCCGGATCATGAGGGGTTACGCCCGCTGCACAACCGGATCGGGGCCACTGTGAGATGCGGCCCGATCTTGTCGCGGAGTGTGTCGCAGTTGGGCCGAACGGGTGACAGTGCGCAACAATTGGCGGATGCAGACTGCCAGCGCGACCCAGGACGGAGCATGCCGGTGAACAGCCACGATGTCACCGACGAACAGTGGGAAGGGCTCGCCCAGGTAGTGCCGCTGCGGGGGCGCGACGCCTGGCCGTCCGCCGTGAGCCACCGTTCGATACCCGAGACCGAGCCACGCCGCCGTTTCGTCGTCCTCCGCGTGAACGTGTTCGGGGACGCCCGCGAGGTCGCGGAGACCCTGATGGCGGGCATCCCGGTGCTGCTCGACCTCACCGGCGCGGAGACGGACGTCGCCAAGCGGGTGCTGGACTTCAGCACGGGCGTCGTCTTCGGCCTGTCGAGCGGGATGACCCGCGTCGACCGGAACGTGTTCCTGCTCACACCGCCGGGGACCGAGGTGCGGGGACTGATGGAGGGGGCGGGGGTTCCGGGCGTGTGAGGGCCAGAGGGCCACACGTGTGGAGGGAGCGGTCGGGCCGGTCCCTCGATCGTAGGAAGGTCTCCGGGGCGGAACGGTTCGCCTGACGGCGGAGGCCTACGGTCCGGATATGACCGTGTCAGCACAGTCGCCCCAGTCGTCCGACTCCTCCCGGTTCCCCAGGCCGCCTGCGTCCTCCCGGCCGCCCGCGTCCTCCCGGCCGTCCGAGTCCGTGCCGCCGCAGGGGCGATCGCCCGAAGCCGCCCCGCCCCGGACCCGGCCCACGCCGGAGTCGTCGGCCGGCGTCGCCCCGCCGTCGTCGAGGACGCCCGGGCCGACGAACCCCGCGCGCGTCGAGGCACACCCAGACCGGCCGCACCTCACCGAGCTGCGGCTGTCGGCGTTCGCCACGCACCGGGGCGCCGGATTCCCGCTCGGCTCGCTCACCCTCTTCACCGGGCCCAGCGGGTGCGGCAAGACGAGTGCGCTGCGCGCCTACGAGGCACTCGCGCGGCTCGGCGCCGGGGGCGAGGTGGGAGAGGTCTTCCCGGACCCGGTCGCCTGCGTCCCGGAGCGGGCCCGGCCCGACGCCCAGCGCCGACGCGGGTTCCGGATCGGCTGTACGGCGGACGGGCCCGAGGGTCCGGTACGGCTCGACGTCGCCGTCCAGGCCGAGCCCGAACTGCGCATCGTGGGCGAGCGGTTGACGTCGGGCGGCCTGGTCCTGCTGGAGACGGCACTGCGCGACCCGTCCCGCCGTTCGGTGCAGGCCGCCTGGCATACGGGGGGTTCGTCGCCGGTCACCCGCGCACCGCTGCCGGACGACCGGCTCGGCACCGCTCTGCTGCCGTTGCGCGTCGCCGGGAAGACCGACGGGCAGCGCCAGGTCCTCGCCGCCGCCGAACAGATGGTGGTCGCCCTGCGCTCCGTCTTCGCCTGCGACCCCGCACCCGGGCGGATGCGTGCCGCTGTCCCGATCGGCGACGGACGGCTGCTGCGGGACTGCGGCAACCTCGCCGACGTGCTGTGGCGCACCCGGTCCGAGTGCGGGCGACGGCACGGGCAACTCGTCACGGCGGTGCGCACCGGGTGCGCCGGACCCGTGGTGGACGTCCTCGCGGAACCGCTGCGCGACGGGATGCTCCGCGCGGTGCTCGACCGGGGCGACGGTTTACGCACCGGCTTCGAACGGCTCGGCGACGGTGAACTCCGCTACGCGGCACTCGCGTTGGTGCTCCTCACCGGCCCCGGCGTTCTGGAGGTCGACCCGCCCGGCGAGGTCCCGGCCGCGATGCAGACCCTGACCGTCCTCGCCGACGGCCTCGACCGGGGAGTCGACGTACGGCAACGGGCCGAACTGCTGCGGCTCGCGGCGCGGATGTGCGAGCGCGGGCACATCAGGCTGGTCGGCGCGGTGAGCGACGCGTCCTGGGCCACGGGGATCGACGGCGTCACAGTGGTAGACCTGGACCCGTGACAGAACATCTCGACGTGGCGAAACTGACGCGCAGACTGGCCGAGTTCGCGGCCGCGCGGAACTGGCAGCAGTACCACACCCCCAAGAACCTCGTCTCCGCGCTGAGTGTGGAGGCCTCCGAACTCGTCGAGATCTTCCAGTGGTTGACCCCCGAGGAGTCGACGCGGGTGATGGACGACCCGGAGCGCGCGCACCGGGTGCGGGACGAAGTCGCCGATGTGCTCGCGTACTTGCTGCAACTGTGTGAGGTGCTCGGCATCGATCCGCTCGTCGCGCTGGACGCGAAGATCGACCGGAACGAGGGCAGGTTTCCGGCGCCGTAGCTGATCGGCAGTCGGTCGATTGGGGGAGTGGGCGCGTCCATTTTCACTCTCCGGAGTCATTCATCTGTCCGCAACCGATTTGTTGTCCATAGATTTCCGCCTTCCTCTGGCTTTTCGTCTCAGGGACTCTCACTCTGGGTAGTGGACAAGGGAGTTCGGGCGGACGTGCGAACAGCGCGTCGGGATATGACGGGGGCAGCGCATGGACGCGATGCGGCTCATCGTGACGAGCAGGCGCGCCCTGGCCGGAAGCGGCGACGTGCCGGAGACCCTGACGGAGGTGTGGCAGGCGCAGGCACTCGCGCAGGCGATAGGCAGCCGCCTCGCGGTCTTCGGCCCGCCCGAACTGCGGGGCGAGGCACTGGGGTTGACCGAGTTGGCGGGCCGGGGCTGCGGAGTGCTCGACACCCCGGTGCTCGCCGTCGAGGACTTACGCGCGGCCCAGCTCACGGAGTTGGGCGACGCGCGCCTCGCCCTGCTGTGCCTGGGCGGTCTGCTCGGCGAGGTCGGCATCGCCCTCGTCGGCATCGCCTGCGCGGCGGACGACGAGGGCACGTACTGGCAGTGCATGGAGGCGATCGACGCGGCGGACGAGTCCCGGGACCGGGTGCTGGAGATGCTCCGAAGACTCGCGGACCGGGAAGCTGCGGCGATACCGGAGCGGGAGGCGGGGTGACGGTGCGGGGGAGTGCCCTGTTGGTTGCGGTTTGTAGGGTCTGCGCGACGCCGTCGTGGCTGGTCGCGCAGTTCCCCGCGCCCCTTTAAGGGCGCTTCACACGGTCCGTGTTGTCCATCGACGTCGATTGCAGATCCGCGTCCAGGGCGGACAGGTCCGCGTTCAGGGACGCCATCAGCTCCTCCATCTGCTGCAACAACCCCTTGGGTTGTGCAGGCCCACCCTGTTGCGGCACGGCTTCTTCGGACATGACGGCCTCCTCGGCCCGTGGCCTCCCCGGCGAGGAGGAGGCGGGAATCCGGGCGGTCCGGCTCCGCCCGAGCCAACGATCATCAACGGGGCCGGTCACTGGCGCGGGCGCCCCCCGTACACACGGTTGACGCAATTTCACCCGACCGGGCACGAGATGGGCCGTAGGGACCGGTGAGGTTGACCGGGAGCCGAGCGTGCAGGATGGAACCATGGATCTGCGCATCTTCACCGAGCCCCAACAGGGGGCGACCTACGACACCTTGCTCGCCGTGGCCAAGGCCACCGAGGACCTCGGCTTCGACGCCTTCTTCCGCTCCGACCATTACCTGAGCATGGGCTCCGGCGACGGACTTCCCGGTCCCACCGACGCCTGGATCACCCTGGCCGGTCTCGCCCGCGAGACCAAGCGCATCCGCCTGGGCACCCTGATGACGGCCGCCACCTTCCGCCTCCCCGGCGTCCTCGCCATCCAGGTCGCACAGGTCGACCAGATGTCCGGCGGCCGGGTCGAACTCGGCCTGGGCGCGGGCTGGTTCGAGCAGGAGCACACGGCGTACGGCATCCCCTTCCCGAAGGAGAAGTTCGCGCGCCTGGAGGAGCAGCTGGCGATCGTCACCGGGCTGTGGGCGACCAAGCCCGGCGACACCTTCGACTTCCACGGCACGCACTACGACCTGACCGACTCGCCCGCGCTGCCCAAGCCCGCGCAGGCGAAGATCCCGGTGCTGATCGGCGGCCACGGCGCGAGCCGCACCCCGAAGCTGACGGCGCGGTTCGCCGACGAGTTCAACATGCCGTTCGCCTCGATCGAGGACAGCGAGCGGCAGTTCGGCCGGGTCCGCGCCGCCGCCGAGGCGGTCGGCCGCAAGGCCGACGACCTCACGTACTCCAACGCCCTCGTGGTCTGCGTCGGCAAGGACGACCAGGAGGTCGCCCGCCGTGCCGCCGTGATCGGCCGCGAGGTCGACGAACTAAAGGAGAACGGCCTCGCGGGCACCCCGTCCGAGGTCGTCGACAAGATCGGCCGCTACGCCGGGATCGGCGCCGAGCGCATCTACCTCCAGGTCCTCGACCTCGCCGACCTGGACCACCTGGAGCTGATCTCGGCCCAGGTGCAGACGCAGTTGTCGTAGCCGACGTATGTGACGCGGGCGGGGTGTCGAGACCCCGCCCGCCGTGTCTAACTCCGTGCCCCCGCCGCCTCGTTGGCCGCCGTGGGCACCCCCGTGTCCGCCGGTACCCGCCGTCCCGGCAGGAACGCCGCCAGCAGCAGGGCCGCCAGGGACGCCGCCGAACCGATGCCCATGATCACGCGGAAGCCGTTGTGGGAGGGGACGGTGAGGGAGCCGAAGGTCGTCGTCATGTGGGCCAGGACGACTCCGGCGACGGCGCTGGAGGCGGACGTACCGATGGACCGCATCAGGCTGTTGAGGCTGTTCGCGGCGGCCGTCTCGGACAGCGGTACGGCGCCCATGATGAGCGCGGGCATCGCGCCGTAGGCGAAGCCGACCCCGGCCGAGATCACACAGCACACCACCACGACCTGCCAGACCGCGGCCATCATGACGACCCCCAGCCCATAGCCGACGGCCACGACGAGCGCGCCCAGCATCAGGGTGACCTTGGGTCCGGCCGCCGCCGAGATCCGGGCGGAGAGCGGTGCGGTCGCCATCATCACCAGGCCGGAGGGGCCGAGCGCGAGGCCGGCCGCGAGCACGGTCTGGCCGAGGCCGTAGCCGGTGAGGGTGGGCAGTTGGAGCAGTTGCGGCACGGCCAGCGACATCGCGAACATGGCGAAGCCGAACACCACGGACGCGAGGTTGGTGAGCAACACCTGGCGGCGCACGGTGGTGCGCAGATCGACCAGCGGCCGTACGGTACGCAGCTCCCACCAGCCCCACACCAACAGCACCGCGACCGCCGTGGCGAACAGGCCCGTTGTCGTGCCGCTGCCCCAACCCCAGTCCGCTCCCTTGGAGATGGCCAGCAGCAGACACACCAGACCGATGGACATCCCGACGCCGCCCACCACGTCGAACCGGCCGCCGCTGCGCACGGCCGACTCCGGTACGAACGTCACGACGAGCGCGGCCACGACGCCGCCGAGCACCGCGGCCGTCCAGAACAGCACGTGCCAGTCCGCCTTCTCGGCGATGAACGCGGCCGTCGGCAGCCCGAGCGCACCGCCCACTCCCAGCGACGCACTCATCAGCGCGGTCGCCGATCCCAGCCGCTCGGGCGGCAGTTCGTCCCGCATGATGCTGATGCCGAGCGGGATGACGGCCATCGAGACGCCCTGCAACGTCCGCCCGACGATCATCGGCACGAGCGTGTCGCTGAGCGCGCCGATCACGGACCCGGCGATCAGCAGGACCAGGCTGAGCAGCAGCATCCGCCGCTTGCCGTACATGTCCCCGAGCCGCCCCACCACCGGGTTGGCGACGGCACCGGCGAGCAGGGTCGCGGTGATCGCCCAAGTGGCGTCGGACGGCGAGGAGTTCAGCAGCTTGGGGAGTTCGGGCACGATCGGGATGATCAGCGTCTGCATCAGTGAGACGGTGATCCCGCCGAGGGCCAGGACCCAGACGACGGCGCCGGAGCGCGACGGCCCGACCCCCTCGACGGGAACGGGTGGGGAGGGGGTGCTGGACGCGGACATGGCGAAGCCTCCGGCTGATGCGTGCTGGTGCGTGCGACACGGGGCTGGACGAAACGAGTCTGGCATGTTTTTCGTATGGCATACGCAAAATAGGCGGAGGCGGGATCGAGAAGTGCCGGAGCGGTAGCCTTCCCCTGTCCGGGCACGGCTGTCACGGACGGAGAGGCGCAGTCGATGACGCAGGTGGCGACGGGTCCGGGCCGCAGGGGCAGGGGTCGCCCGCCCCGGCTGTCGCGGGAGCGGATCGTCGAGGGCGCGGTCGAGGTGCTCCTCGCCGAACCGGCCGTCTCCCTCACCATCAAGCGCGTGGCCGACGTCGTCGGCGCCGCCCCCATGGCCCTCTACCGCTACTTCCCGGACCGCGACGCCCTCCTCCAGGCGACCGCCGACCACGTCCTGGAAGCCATGGAGCGCGCCCCCATCGCGGAGGGCCCCTGGCCGGACCGGCTCCGCGCCTGGATGCGGGCGGGCCAGGCCAACCTCCGCCCCTACCCGCAGCTCATGCCGTACATGACGACGACCCGGCACCCCGCCTGGCTCCCCGGCCTGACCCGGCTGCGCGAGATCCTCACCCCGGCCGGCCTCTCCGACGAGGACCTGGCCCTCGCCGTGGCGCTCATCTCCTCGACGATGCTCGGCCACGCCGTCTACGAGGGCTACCGCAGGCCGGACGAGGAGATGACGGCCCTGCTCGACGACCTCCCCCGCCCCGACCCCGCGGCGGAGGCCCTGCGCCCCCTCCTCGCCGGGATTCCCGCCGCCCACGCCCGCCTCTACGACACGATCCTCGACCGGACGGTCATGACGGTGGAGCGGCTGGCGGGCGGGCCGGCGTGATGGCCGAGGGCGCGATTCGCCTGCCCCGCGCGGTAGTTGGCCGGGCGGCGGGCGGGGCGTACCGTACGGTGCGGTTGCAGGACCGGGGCGGGGGAGGACGAGTGAGCGAACAGGCAAGTGGGCGCGGGGCTGTCGCGGAGGCCGGGGCGCCGGGCGGCGCGATGGTGGTGGTCGAGGATCTGCGCCGTACCTACGGCAGCGGCGACACCGCCGTCCATGCCCTGCGCGGGGTCTCCTTCAGCGTGCCGCGCGGTGAACTCGTCGCGCTCAGGGGGCGATCCGGGTCCGGGAAGACCACCGTGCTCAACCTGGTCGGCGGGCTCGACACTCCGGACGGTGGCCGGATCACCCTGGACGGGACCGACTTGGCCGGGCTCGGCGACGACGCGTTGCTGGCGCTGCGCCGCGACCGTATCGGCTTCGTCTTCCAGTCCTTCGGGCTCATCCCGATCCTGACCGCCGCCGAGAACGTCGGGGTGCCGTTGCGCCTGCGGAAGGTCCCGGTCCGTGAACGCGAGGCCCGCGTCGACCTGTTGCTGTCGCTGGTCGGTCTCTCCGACCATGCCGATCAGCGTCCCGGCGAGTTGTCCGGCGGTCAGCAGCAGCGGGTCGCGATCGCCCGCGCGCTCGCCAACAACCCGGCCCTGATCATCGCCGACGAACCCACCGGCCAGCTCGACGCCGACACCGGTCTGACCGTGATGGACCTGCTGCGCGCCGTTGTCCGCAGCGAGTCCGTCACCGCCCTCGTCGCCACCCACGACACCCAACTCCTCGCGCTGGCCGACCGGGTGCTCGAACTCCGCGACGGCCGGATCGTCGACGACGACTGACTGGATCATCGACGGCGACTGACCGCGTCGTCGGCCTTCCGCACTACCCTGGCGGCGGCCCGACATCGTTATCCGCAGACTCCATCTCTATCCTCCTCTCCATCTCCATCGCCATCTCCTCGGGGGACCGTGTGGCAGTTCACCAACAGCCCACCGAGGCACCGGACTTGGGCGAGCTGCGCCGGCGGGCCGCCGAGGCCGCCGCCCCGCGGCGCGAGGAGGGGCTGGTCGTCTGCGAGAACCTGGTGCGGATCTACCAGACCGAGGGCGTCGAGGTGCAGGCCCTCCAGGGGCTCGACCTGGCCGTGGCCGAGGGCGAGATGATCGCGGTGATCGGGGCCTCCGGCTCCGGCAAGTCCACCCTGCTGGGCATACTCTCCGGCCAGGACGTGCCCACCGCGGGTGCGGCCGAGGTCGCCGGACACGACCTGCTGGCGATGAAGCGCCGCGAGCGGCTCGACTACCGGCGCGGCACCGTGGGTTTCGTCTGGCAGCAGACCTCCCGCAACCTGCTGCCGTATCTCTCGGCGGCCGAGAACGTGATGCTTCCGATGACGTACACCGGGATCAAGCGCTCCCAACGCCGGGCGCGGGCGGAGGAGTTGCTCGATCTGCTGTCCGTCGGCCACTGCCGGGACCGTACGCCCGACACGCTCTCCGGCGGTGAGCAGCAGCGGGTCGCGGTCGCCGTCGCCAATGCCAACGAGCCCCGGGTGCTGTTCGCCGATGAACCCACCGGCGAACTCGACACCGCCACCAGCGACGAGGTCTTCGCCGCGCTGCGCCGGGCCAACGAGGAGCTGGGCGTCACCGTGATCGTGGTGACCCACGACGCGTTGGTGTCCGAGCAGGTCC
>Ga0307510_10004681_pt1 | contig 16155 bp, 20 predicted proteins | sample 12_EM_MG_FD_207224 | JGI IMG/M metagenome (GOLD analysis project Ga0307510, IMG submission 207224) | Populus trichocarpa ectomycorrhiza microbial communities from riparian zone in the Pacific Northwest, United States - 12_EM | ecosystem: Host-associated > Plants > Roots > Unclassified | place...
CCGATCACCCACCTCCATACCAGAGCACTCGCCAGATCCACTATCGCTGATTTCAGCAATTCAAGACAAAGTACTCCGGGAAGGGATACGGTAGTGTTTTTTTCGGACGCGATAGCTTGGGAGAACTGGACTTGGTAGCCGTCATTAACTGGTATTCGCAATTCTGTTAACCTATGGTACTCTCCTAAGCCTGCCGTGGCTTAGTGTGTGGTCTCGCTTACGCATCCCCCGCAACACGCTAGCCAAGCATCCGATCCCCCGATAGTGGATCCCGCGACCAAATACGGCAGATCCTCCCTAACCGTGCCATACTCCATGCCGATTGTGTAACTGTGCGCAGTCCCAAAATCTTGCAGCACGTCTACGGCGTGCATCTCGGCTCAGCGTAAGATCCCAGCTCAAAGTAAGATTTTAAATTATACCCCCAAAGACCGCATTTACACCACCCCATCCCTTCTCAATTGAGTATTTGGCTTCCTGACAAACAGTTTAAGTTCCTTACAAGCTAGTTTCCGCCGCCCTTTCCCGTCATGAAGTGTCTCTTTTTTTAAATCTCTCTACGGTAGCTGTTACTGTGTTGCACTTTTGATTTCTATGGATTCCACCCTACTCCCAAGAAACCCACGGGTGTCTGAAACTCCAGCGCCGTCGTAGCAATATTTAGCTTTTCGGTTTTGATTGACTTCTGGCATATAGACGGCCTCCCAGGCAACCCGGACACCCCCCCAATTAGGATAGATGCCGATTGGTGGGTTCTGTATGGGAAGCGGGCGAGGGCCATCACGGTAGCCACCGTTCACCTAATTAAACCAAGAACACCACTTGAAAGTTTCTTATTTGAGTTTAGCTGTCCGGGTGAGGGGGGGTGCCCAGGCGGCCTGGGAGGCCATCTATCTCTGATTCTGGACTTAGCGTCTGTATAATTTTTAGGCATCAATACAGATCTTTGGGGTGGCCGGCCGGGGGTGAAAATTAGAGTAGAGGGTAAATCTTGCGTTGAGCTGGTATCGTACGTTGAGCCGAGAGGCGCGTCGCAGATGTGCTGCAGGATGATCTTGGAACTGCGCGAAGTTACTCGCTGCGAGAATAAGTCCTGAGAGAAGTTTAAAAAAGAAAAAAAAGTCCTAAGACAGCACAACACTTAGCCACCACAATAGCACAACAACCCAAGCCAATGACGCAGTCAAAATCAAAGGTCCTAGTACCAGATCCCATGCTCCTAGAGAGAAGGAGGGGCACGAACATACAAGCCTTAGTATTAATAGTGATTATGGTTGTGGTTGTAATTGTAATCACTATTGTGGTTGTCATGATGGCTAAACCTTGCGGGGATCGTGATTGAGCCCCTTGCCTCTGGACATCCCTGCAGCGAGCACACAATAAGCAGGAACCTTGGCACGGGTACACTCTATTTTCCCCCCGCAATGGAAACTCGGTACCGTAGGAGACTTAACCAACCACACTCTTAAAACATAACCGCGTTACCGCTGCAAACAAATCCCTTGGTGTCAAATAGTAATTGGGTCACAGGCAAGCTAAGCCGGATCAGGAAAAGAGCCGGATTTTGTAATTAGTTGATGCTGAGTCAGTTATCGCCTGAAAAGTCAAATTTCGCTACTAACAACAACCAATTTAGTAACTATTTGGGTTTAGCGTACCTAGGGTGGAATTTTACTGTCTTATACCCTCCAAGGGATGGTAACCTCCATCAAATAACTCACAGCTGCCCCAGGCAAATCTTCTAACGTGAGAAATTTTATTCCGGGTACCCGAACACCCACTAATCATCCCTAGTGAGCCGACCGTAGGCCTCTACCTCTTCCAGCAGCCTCAGCCGTGGGGTGAGCAAAGCCAGACTCTGGATGGTACTCCCGGGCGGCCCGAAGAGAGATGTGACGAAGATGCCACTGATATGAAGCTTCTGTTTTTGCTTTTAAACACTGCCTCTCGTGAAAGCTATCACATACCTTCACTATTTCCCCTCAATACTCGGTAATCCCGGCAGTCCCCGAGCAGAGACACACAGCCCTGGTTTAACAAAGAGTTCCCCGAATGCAAGCGTGAGTTGATCTGTCAGTTTTTTTTATGCACAAAAAGGCATTGCACACACCAAAGCTTTTCAACTCGAAAAGCTTGCATACGGGCTGAATGCCTCTACTCGTGCAGTGCGGTGGCTTACGACCGACTTATTGGTGGTGTTGAATACGGACTCCTGGCATGGAGGAATTCCTCCGTATCGTCTTCGGACACTGTAATATATGTCGGAGGACAACTAATAAATGGTGCAGCGGTAGAGTTGGCAGACTAGAGTAGGGCTTCGCTATGGGAAAAGTATATTCATAAACCTCGCCCTCTTCTTCCACGGCTCCAACCCACTTGTCACCATGAGTACGCATTAATATCAATAGGAAATACCAGTATAATAAAATCATTCTGATCGTTCCGTGGCTTTCCACACACACCTATTTCTCTCTATGCACGCCCCATCTCTTTGCTCACCCCCGTAGTAACAAATGAGAGACATGATCATAGAACCATCCCTGTAAATAATAATTCTAGAACAAATAAAATCGCTCAAGACATTCTGTAGACTTACGTGACCTGCAAGTGCCATAGCCCATATCCTCTTCCGACAGCGAGCACGTCTACCCGCCCCCGCCAACTTTAACAAAATATCAGCTCGGCCAGCCCACAATACCCGTACCACTCAAGGTCTGTGCGGATGCCAAAATCTAGAGTAGGAAATGATCGACTGCGTGATAGCCCACTCTGAATAAAGACTAGTGTTGATATGTGGTGCCCGGAGCCATACGTTTTCAAGCACTTGAACTACAGGTATGTCGCGAATAACTAGCCCTTTGAGTTGGATTGACTGAGATGGGCGATGGAACATCTTGCGGTCGAAAAGTGCACCGGAAGGTATAAGCCCCTCTACTAACTCGTCCACCGGCATGAATTCTTCTCCCGAACCCGGACCGTTTTGGGGACTGCAAACTCCTGCTTCCTCTTTTGCAACCTCGCGATAGCCCAAAACTGCAGCCGGAAGCACTGTAACCCATGTGGATGCGGACGATTCCAGACTGCGGACTACTACGGTACCTGGGAATCGTTAACATCGAGCGGATCTTCCTCACAACGCCAGAGGTGCTGAAAGAAGTGCTGCACACGAAGAGCTACGGCTTCATTGGCCCCCCGCTGGTGACGAATGATATCGGGAGGGTTTTAGGAAGAACAGGCTGCTATTCGCTGAGGCTGAGGACGACAAGTGGAGAGAAAGTTTCCTCTGCCGGCTTTCCCGCAAGTGCATATTAAGGGATTATTGCCTGGATTTTGGTCTACTCGTAATTTTCTGACGTTTGCAAACACAACTGCTATTGCATACCGCAAAAATCTTGAGGCTCCGGGCAACTTTTCGCCCATATGCAATAGCAGTTGTGTTTGCAAACGTCAGAAAATTACGAGTAATGGAGTGGAAATGTTCGAGAAAGTGGTGGAGGTGGTGCGTGCCTCCCGAGGTGGTGCTGGTGGAGATGGGGAAGTGGTGCTCATTGGAGACACCGGATACAATGGCTTTTCGGGTGAATTCCGGGCGCTAGAGAGCGCTTATATAAGCAAATTGCAACAATGCCGAAGAAACTACAGGCCTCCGCTTCGCAGATGCATACAATACAATCTTCAGCATAAGTAGCTTATCCTGGATAGTGGTGGCCTTGTCCATAATAATTCCCCCCCGCTTCGAATGATCCCTTTCACTGAAGCGAACCCGCGACTTCGCACATGTGGCACTCACTATAGGACGTGTGACCGGCAATAATTGCCTCCAAAGATCTATCTCGGCTACCTCCCTAGCAGGCTCGGAACCTAAAGGCGTCCTCTGTGTAATGGTATAGTAGAGTATCATACCTGCAGGGGCTTGGACGGGGACCCAGCATGCGCGACCAAACGATAACCTTCCCAGCCACCAGCCACGAAATCGCCACTGCGCCAATGATCTTGGCCATTTTAGACGGATGTGCTTGGCTTTGTTGCGGGAGTGTGAAGGATCTGATACGAGAGTGTGAAGGATCATTCAGGAGATATGCAGATGGATCGGATACGGGAGAATGTTCAACAATAGATTTTACCGACATGCCTTTCCCTCGTTATCATGAGAGTGTACACAAAGGAATGCGGGAATGTGGGAAATATAGAGATAGGAGTGGTGATCCACGAAAGGATCAAGTGGTATTTGTGTTTTACTTATATACCTGTCTCCACAGTTAGTTTAGTTTTTAGTGAAGCGAGCGAGCGCGAATGAATGAAGTGCGGGCGGTAGGAAAAAACATTATATTCCATATCCTTCCTACGAAGTTCCTAAGGTCCACGCGAATTCTCTTAATATACCGCCTACTTCCGCGCAACGTGCGACCCACGGTAGCCGAGTATACAAGCCTAAAAGAGGGATTCGTGCCGGAGGGAACACCCAGCGCATTCTCCCCGTTCACAATTAACTGGAGCATGGCCTTCCGAGGCGCCGATGCTAAAGAGTTAAGGCCTGAGGAGTAGGCAGGTGGAGAGGGCGGGGCGGCCGCTGTCGAGAACAATTATGGGCCCTATTTCACTGGTAGGGCATAGGGGGGTGTATCAGGAATGTGATTGGCAGGGTGGGGTTCAAGTGCCTGTTTGCGGTCGTGATTGACAGGTTCCAGCTTCAGCAGGACGAGAAGAGGGAGGTGGTTGTTAAGGCGGGGCTCGCCGCGAAACCCCATGGGGTCACCCGCTTCGGTTATGGAGGCATTTTAGGGGTGAATATTTTGCTTATTCCGTGGACGTTGTTTGCTATCAAGGGACGAGGGAAGGACGGAAGGAATGCTTGTAATCATGGACGGTCACTCGACACTCTCTAATATCGAGTAATTAGTGGTAAAGCCATGATAGACTACCCCACCATCTGTGCACTCGGGTAAACTAAACAGGATATTAGCACAGGGGTGAAATATGATCAGAAAGGTGATTCGATAAAGACTGAAAAATAATATAGTGGAATAAAGCAATCTGCAGTATCCCCCTCTGATGAAGCTGATGGAAAGCACAAAAGATGAAGGAAACGAAAGTGCGATCACGACAGACTTTGTGTGGAGCAATCAAGGAGGGCGGAATGGCTGTCTAGATGGCTCCCCCTCTCTAGCTAAGGACAAGCCAGGAGATATATCTCTCCGTCTAACTAACAATAACTAAGCACTCCCGAAACTCAAAGCACTCTAAAAAAACACACGCAACTAACTAAACCTGATCCCTAATGATCACAAACAATCTAGACTCATCCTGACACCCCATGATCCTCCGTTATCTTAAGGTCTATGCCCTGCCGTGTGCTAACTCCCCTATGTCTAGTGACAAAGGGTATGAAAGAAACAATAAAACCAAATACCCGATACCTCATACCCTATGGCTAAACACATCAACGAACCCATAAAGGAAATGTCCTATGCCTAGCGGCATAGGATGTGAAAACAACAACCTGTGGGAAAATACCTAACCGCCAGAAGAACAAGAAACCGCCTGCCCTAAACCGCTTCTCTTCTAGCAGCATATCCGTATACATGCACATCCGCTTAACCCTCTAACCGCATGCCCTATAGGCAATCCAACACCCTCAACCCCAACACAGCCACCTCGAAAATCTCCTCCACATATCCCTCCTAGGTTCCTTGGTAATCCTGCCCTTAGCCCCCTTCCTAGCCTTCTCCCCGGTCTTCTCCCCGGTCTTCTCCCCGGTCTTCTTCTTGGTCTTCTTGGTCTTCTTGGTCTTCTTGGTCTCCTTGGTCTTGGTCTTCTTGGTCTTCTTGGTCCTCTCCCTTGTCCTCTCCCTTGTCCTCTCCCTTGTCCTCTTCCCGGTCCTCTTCCCCGTCTTCCTCTTGGTCTCCCCTTTAGTCTCCTTCTTGTAGCGTGTCAAAATATGCAAACTATCTCCTCTCCCCAACCTTTCCCCCAATTCCAATGCTGTTAACTGGGCATTGTTCTTGATGGCTGGATTCGCGCCTTGCCTGACAAGAAGCTTGACTATATTTGGATGATCAAATTGAAAAGCGAGGTGAAGCGGAGTGTTGCCGAAGCTATTTTTCTTGTTGATTTCGTTACTGTATGCCCTGCACTCTGCGAGTTTTTTCACAAGGCCTTTTAGCATTGGCAAATGGCCGGAACTGGCCGCTTCGTGGAGTGGTGTGTTGCCATCTAGATCCGGTGCTGTGAGGAGGGATGGATCGCTCTTGTCGATCAGGATCTTATATGCTCCGGACATGAACTTGGCTGCTAGGTGTAATGACGACTGGTTGCCGTTGGTCCCCTCTATGAAATCTGAGAGGGCTTGTTCTACAAGGGGTGTGAGCCCTAGACAGACTGCGATGTGCAATTGAGTCTGCTTCCCCGCTAAAATCTCCATTTTCGGATCTCCACATAGCTCAATCCAGGGCTTTCGTATGACGTCACTGGTTTCGAAGAACTGATGCTGCAGCCAGTTAGGATCAGGGTCGTCACAGAATTTGCCCTTTGAAAGCTCGAGGCTCCTGCGGGCATGAACGAACCAGGATTCTGCTGCATATCTGAGACATGACCAAATGGCCGCGGCTCCTCGTGGGTCCTTCTGCGCCATTTCCCATGGTGCCTCTCCTGGCCCCTCTTCCCGGTGATCTCGCCTTAAACTTGAGTCCAGGAATCTATCGTGAGGTCCACTGTGATTTCCCTTTTGGAATTTTTCTGGGTCTGCGAAGGTATGGTGAAGGTATCGGAAGCACCCCCAAGAAATTGTGAGGTGTGCCTCGCTTTTGGAAAGTACCGAGAGGCCGGCATTGCCGGTTTCGGAGAAAAGGTATTCTCTTGCGGTATGGTGGACAATGGATACAGTTGTGGCGGTAGCGCGGAGAAAAATCCTAGAGAGGACTGGACATATTTCTTGATTTCTGCCTCTGTTCTCAGCCGAATTTTGCCACTAGTCCGTCGAGAGAGGTGCTGTTTGGCCTTTGCTTTTTTCTCCATCCATACCAAGATATAGCTCAATTCGCTAAATGTAAGTGGGCGCAAAGCTAGTGCCACACTGTGGATCATGCTCAGAACTCTCAATTCTTTCCGTAAAGTAAGATCATCTAACATTTCTTGATATAGTTCCTCAAGCTCTAATGGTAGTTCATCTAGAATCTTTTTAAAATCAGGGCCCGAGCTGAGGTGTGTCAGCTTTTCAATCGCTAACGATACCCAGAGGAACGTGCCTTCCGACTTAGCCAAAAGGGCTTTCATTGCTCTCTTCCTCTGATAGGTATCCCAGCCCCATACATTCACTCGGCCCCGAATAAAAGCCTCCACATCCTCTTTAACAGTGTTCGCAACGGGGCAGTCCGTCCGTCCTAAGCCGAGACGAGGACGGACGACAAAATGTCGTCCCGTCCCGTCATTTTCTAAAATTTCCCGACAAGTAGGAATAGAAGACGAGGACGGACGGCAAAATGTCGTCCCGTCCCGTCATTTTTGAAGGTTGCCCGACAATTGGGAATCAAAGACGAGGACGGACGACACTTTGTCGTCCCGTCTGGTCTTTTTTGAAAGTTGCCCGACGAGTAAGAATAAAAGACGAAGACGGACGGCCTTTTGTCGTCCCGTCCCGTCCTGCCTTTTCAGCAACTTGCCCTTTAATTCTAGTGCAAGCTCCTGGCATATTTAGAAGAATATTAAATACTACAAAAATATAATAACAATTCAGATATCTAGTCTTTCCTTGTGACTCTAAGATCAAAGTATTTCTATTCATGATATGTACCCCATGTACGAAAATACTAAGCTATGTAGAAAAGCTCGTATACTAGTAACTCAATGGGATTCGTGCCAGATTGATTTTGCCAAACAGGATCAGATTTTAGAGACTAGGAATTGATTCTGATCTTCCGTGACTGGCATCCTTTCGCAACAAAACTAGAACTAGTCTAGGAAAGAGAGAAGCCAAACATCGTATACAGAAAGCAATAGAAAAGAAATTTTAAATAACTGAGGATGAACGAAGGCCCAAAGCATGAAGTTCCAAAGCCTTCAGTGTACTCTCCATGCGATTCACATCTGAGTTCATTCCACCATATACAATTCCCGAACTCACCCAAGATTTAAGGCACTCAGAGGCCTCAATAACTTCGTCTCCCAAGCGGTTTCTGCGATCGGTAAGTAGTAGTTTGGAACTAGTATCTTGTGAATTAGTAAATGATTAAGCAGTTAATGATGATAGAGAAATGCGGAGGTTAGTGAATCTCACATCAGGGAGGGTTACCATACCTACTAAAGAGTCTCTCGGGATCTGCGGACATGGCAGGGATAGTAAAAATGTCAAGAGCCATTTTTGCCAATCCTTTCTGACGAATATCGTCAATGTGGTCAATCCAATATTGGAGGGGGCCACTAGGAAGATCATCTTCTGTCTCCCGCTCCAGATACCGCTGTAGCTCATCTCGGTCGTCTCCGATAAGCTTTCTCCTTTTCTTCTTCTTCCAGTCAGGTAAGTCTCCAAGGTGAGATATTCCTCCGGAGTGATCATTAGTAGAGGTAGTCGTAGTGTGAGCAAAGGAAGGACTTGGGAGGGAAACTGGAAGAACAATAGTGTCATTTCCAGCGGTGTTAAAGTGACTTGGTTTGTATTCTGTATTCCAAACCATTTCGACGGTAGATTTCGCATTTTCGATCCAATCAGGCCTCTCCTCCCATTCATTTTCAAAGTACTTATACTTCATTTCGGGATTTAACGTAACAGCTAGAAAGTGCGCAGGAACCAGGTCCGTTAATGTATAATATCTAATACTGTAAGCTTGATAACATAACCAAATTGGTAAGTAGTACGTACTTATTTAGTAAGTTCCATGCAAGGTTAACTGAAGTTCGTATATACGGTATCTCGTGCTCCCGGGATTGTTCTAGCTGGTTTAGTAGCTCGTCCATGGCAGGAAATACATCGTGAAGTTGGCCAAAATGAGTTTTCGCTTGCAAGACCAGCTGCCATTTCCGGAATGGTTGCAATATATGCATGATCTCTCGTAGAATGTTCCAGTCCATAGGGGTTAGTTCATCCAGTTGAAGTGAAGCCGGGTTGCCACTGTTTTCTTCGTCCTCACTACGGCGAATTACCAGTGAAATAAATTCTTCAAGCGGATCTCGAAGTTCAAATGCCCGAATGAGTGAATCGTAGTCCCCGCCCCATCGAGTTGTATTCCCTCTGATCAGGGATAATGCCTTCGTACTGGGTCCAAGCGATTTTTTAACTTTTTCTTGGAAACGTTCGCGTCGCTGAGGAGATCGAGATATCCAATTAATAATATTGTGCAGTTTTCCTAATGGGCCTCTCCGCCGCCAGGCTTCTAACTCCTCCACCTCGTGCTGTAAGTCTTGATAGCTAGCAATCTGTGCCTCAAACACTTCAGCATCCGATCCCCAAAGAAAGGTTTTCACTACTAGGTTAATAACGTGACCGAAACAGCGTAACCTGCGTTGGACTGGATCGAAGGAAATATCTTGCTCTTTCAAATGCCGAGCGATGTGCTGCAGCGCGGTATCATTGTTGCTAGCATTATCGAGTGTAAAGTATCCGATCTTTTCTGTAATGTGATACGGTTGAATAACTTCCAGGAAACAGGCAGCCTGATTTTCGCCGGTATGTCTCCCATGAAATCTCCGCATACCAATTACCGTACTTTGAAGTTTGTAGCTTGAGTCTAACCAGTGTGCAACTACTCCAAGAAATGCTCTGTAGTTAGGCGAAGTCCACAGGTCGAATGTAAAGTGAATTTTACTTTTACTCTGGCGAAAGAGACGGGTGAGATGCTGCTGACTTCGATGAAATTGCTCTAGAATCCAACTCTTGATCGTATTTGCGGAGCTTGGTAGTGCGCGAGGCATCTCAGTATACGTGGCATTCTGCAGGGGTATGACATATTAGCTAAACTCACTAAACCTTAAACTCGCTTAGTGTGGAAGTTAAAGTGCAAGAAGACTTACACAAGCGACAAGGTATCTTAAAAGTACCCTGAAAGAGGCTTTCTCTACTTGGCTAAAGGTTATATGATTCTCGATAATCCACCGTAGTAGGAGATCTCTGAATAGATCAGAATTGAATGAAACCTGTGGCCGGGTTTTGCCAAAAGCCGTTTCAATCAAAACCTGACCCTCCTCGAGTGGAATCGGCCCATTCTTTCCAATCTTATGTATATCTTGCAAATGGTCGATCATATTTTTCGTTGATGAATCGGCAAAGGTAACCCCTATACCTTTTGCGGGACCTATAGCCAATATTAGCTTTGCGTAATTTCATAACCGAAGCACCAGGCAATCTCCATAGTATCAGGTCGAGTGACAACTGATGCTTATATTAGTAGAGTGGAACTTACACCGAGCACATCTCCAGCGTGTCTTTCCATCAACTGTGGTATACTCAGACCCGTTTTCAGGGAAATAGACCCAGCTCTTCCGAATTCGTTTTCTTCGTTCATAAATTCTACTGCCAGATGCCGCAGTGTATCCATCTTCTGCGGGATTACTCCCCACTGTAGGTGTCAAAAGTCCACTCGGTGCACTACTTAACACACTCCCTGGAGTACTTCCACGACTAGCCTCAATGTTATGTGAGGAAATGATTGGGAGACCAGGCGGATTGGTAAGTCCAGTAACAGCATCGATATCAAAATCCCAGATTGTTTGCTGTGAAGTGGATGCTTCATCATCGAGTGACATGGAGACTGTGAATAGGATTCAATCCTAAGAAAAGGCAGATGAAGCGGGTATAAGTGGACTCAGAATCGAAGTACGTGATATTGTTGCTTATACTTCTAGAGAACATGATTTTCAGTCTACTATATAACATTCACAGATAATCTTTACAATATCGGTATTGCCGGGTTTGATTAACTTAGAATTATTCAAAGAGGGTGTAAAGATATAGCTTTGATAGGATTTATTCAGTAGTCCCCGGCAGTCCCCCACAGTTTCTCATACTCACCGACAGTTTCCTGCCGTTACCTACAGTCGCCCACCGTCCCCTGCCGTCTCTTGTCTTCTATGGTGGTTCCGTGCCGTCTCACACTATCCCCTACGGTCACCCACCGTCCCCTGCCGTCATCCACAGTCACCCGCCGTCACCTACCGTCACCTACCGTCACCCGCCGTCACCCGCCGTCACCCGCCGTCACCCGCCGTCACCCGCCGTCACCTGCCGTCCCCCACCGTCCCCACCGTCCCCCGTAGTCCCCGGCCGTCCTATGTAGGCACCTAGCGTCCCCTACCAGAAGATGTCTCAGATCGTGGGTCTTGTCGTCCTTCCTAATGACGGCCGTCCTGGAAGTTTAAAGACGAGGACGGACGGCATTTTGTCGTCCCGTCCCGTCATTTCTTAAAGTTGCCCGACAAGTAGGAACCAAAGACGAGGACGGACTACGTTTTGCCGTCCCGTCCCGTCCCGGGCTCTTGGCAGTCCCCCCGCCGGGCCCTACGGGGGCCCCGGACGGTTGCGAACACTGCTCTTTAACAAAACTGTTGGTGTCAAGGTTGATCTTGGTGTATCCGAGACCACTGGAGAGATTATTTGCGATGTGGGGTACATTTCGGCTGGAGAAGAATATTTTGATTGTGCGGATCTCCATGAGCCCCAGAATTCTTCTCATCAATTCTCTGTTTAACCTCCCCTTAAGACCATCTACTCCATCTATAAGAATGTATACCGGGCCTCTCCGGCAATCCTGGATCGCCTTTCTTAGAACCTTCCATAGAGAGCATGGGTTGGTGAAAAATCGATTCCCTTGCTTCTCAAGTTCGGCCCTGCAGCCATCAAAAAGCTTGCTATCCTGCTGGAGAATGCCATATAGTAGGTCGCTGGCTACTTTGGCAAGCGTGCGTTGTGATAACCCGTCCAAATCAGCCGAGTTTTGATGGGTGAGGAGTTCGGGCGAGACGAAGTGGAAGACCAATTTAACTCCATTAGGAGGATCGCCGTGTTCATTGAGAAATTCGGCGGCAACGCGCTTGGCCAACATAGTCTTCCCCGTTCCAGGACCACCGCAAAGCCAAAGAAGCTTGGATTCCCTACTCCCCCGCCATTCCCTGTACTCATCTTCTTGGAAAATCCATTTTCCGGTATTCCCCTCGGGCAGGTTATACCGGTCGCGGAGGTGGTCTAGGTCAATTTCCGGCGGTGGCGCTCCCCAACCGGTATGCCACATCAGCTCTTCAAAGGTTGCTACACACAAATTCTTAGCCACAAGTTCAAAACGAAGATTGACAATGAAAAGTTGCATACCAGGAACACGTGGAGGTACTTGCACACTATAATTTATGGTATTCGTATTGAAGCTGCTTTTATTGCCTGAGAACCACTCACCAATTGGACTTTGGATGACGTTGGGCACTTCCGAGCTGCCACCCATTAGCCGATCTAGACCGATAGAGAGAGAAAACAACCCAGAATCATACGTAACGTCCATCTCCCCGCAAGCGCTGGCCTCCCGAGAAGTCCTCTAAGATTCTGAAAACTAGATGCGCGAGTTGCAGCATCAACTGGCCTGGGCAGCAGATAATGAAAAAAAAAAAATCGAGTATACCGGAGGGGTGGAGGGAGGGAGGAATAAAATTCCGGGAGAAGAAGCAGAAGCAGCCATGCCATAAGCACTGAATGAGGGGTAAATATGGAAGGACGTTGGAATCCCTCCCGTCAGCTACTGGACGGGAAAACACCGCAAGCTCAGCCCCCAATTGAGACGAAACCAAAGGAATGCACGAGCACCTTCTAGGAGATGCAGATATAGTGGCGTTCTGTACCGCGTCAGAATGAATTAATATTCTCTTGGATGCCCACACCCTATAGTAACCCTGGCGGGAAAAACACAGTGACTCAACTTACAAACCCGAAGCTTCTGGCTTGTACTTAGGATACTAGTGGGGGCACAGAGAGCCTGGGGCATGCACCATTGGGCAAAATAAGTAGGAGATTACAACGATTGAACCCATCAGAGAAGTAACCCTCATAGCGCATTCTAGAGATGAAGCTGAGCCTAAACTAAAGAAATTACACCAGCATAAACCGGGTGCTGCTCTGAAATCATAAACTATGTAGTTGATCTACCCCGGTGTCAACGCATGTAGGTTTTGCTTGCATAGCGAGTTTTCTGAGCTTCTTATGATGCTGGCATGTGTGCTGGCAAATCCGTCTCAAATAAGTTGACTCACTAGATATTGGGTTTTTGTATCACACTCCTCCTCAAATTCGGACTTCTGATGCCATATCTAGCTTGTCCAACCTGCGGTGTATGAATTATGGGTAAGGCCTTCCTTCGGGTATGACGAAGTGATGCTTAATCTCAGCCTTGTAGATCTTCCGTGACATGCCAGCGAGCCTCCATGACACGGTATTTATGGCCTGCGCAGTAGCTTGTAATGCTTGGCACCATGTCAAACTCCGGGACTTTTTTTAGCAGCAGACAAGTGACGGGGTGACTCCAAGGTTCTGCATGCACACTCTGCTCTCTATTTCGCCAAAAACTTCTACCCGCGATGGAAGCTGTATGGGAGGCTCAATTAGCTACACCCGTATATCCTAATCACGTTATAACAGCCATCACAGACAAAGCTTGTAAAGTGAGAAATTTTATCCCCGACTTGAATGCCTACTAATTATCCCCGGTGAACCAACTATGAGCTTCTACCTCTTCCGTCAGCCTAAGCAGCCGATTATACAAAAGGGAGTTCTAGATGGCACCCTCGGGCGGCCTAGGAAGGTGTGATGGAGGTACCACTGATAGAAAGTCTCATTCTTATCCTTAAAAACTTTTTCCTTTCTATCACCACCCCCGGTGAACCCCATCACATGCCCTCACTAATTCTCCCTAATACTCGCCCAGTATCGGTTGTCTTTGAGAGGCGTCATCCAGCACCGATTTGAAAAAGAACCCTTTGAACGGCAAGTTTTGGTGTCAATTTGGTATGCTAAAAGGGGTTACACACAGCAAAGCCTTTCAATTCCGAAATACTCGCATGACCGGTTTTCAACACCGGTGCCAAATGCCTCCACTCGGACACCGGTAGTGCGGTGATATTGCCCGACTCAGTGCCCATTTACCTGTAGACAGCCGCCTAGCAGCTCGAGATGGTGCCGACCGTTAAGGGGGCTTGACGGTTGGAGCTGTGCGGTTAAATAGGTGGTGCTTACTTAAGTTACAGTAGCATTTGGTCTGGCGTCAAGCGGGATTTGCAAACCCACCTCCGAGGCAATGCCACACTTTGACCGTCTGGTAACAAGAATCTAAGACGGTAGGGGATTGGGCAAACGCTTTTTCACAGTCTATTGGAAAATGATGGCGGTTGAGATGCCACCGTCTACGGTAGTTTTATCGCCCAAATTTTAGAACTAGACGGTTAGGGAAACGGGCCTTACTGTACGGTACTGTAGTGTTGAATGCGGGCTCTCGGCATTGAGGAATCCCTGTTATCTCTCCAAATCCACACCGCAACCAACCCACCATACCGTATTTTTTTCTGTTATCCGGAAATCCGCCAAGACCGGGCGTTGCTTAGGTTGGATGGTGCATGGAGTCAGAAATCGGTTCCTTCAATACACCCACGTAGAATGGCAACCACCCGCTGGTTTTAGATGTCCAGCAATCCAACTCTGAACACGTGGCTTTTGTCTGATCACCACTCTAACCCTTGTAAATGAGTGATTGCGACACACTCAGCCGCATTGTTGCAGACACCTAAAACTGCTCTATTACTGCCAGAGGAAACCTTTAGAATACCATGCGCTTGGCGGTCAACCCTTTCGGATACCATCAGCCGGGAAACATACCATCGAAAAAGTGAAACCATTGCAGGGAACCGTCGCTCTCCACGGCCGCCGTTGGAAAGTAAAGAAAAATTGACAAATAAAGTGAAAAAGGAGCAAATATAGTCAATGTCTTATATTTTTTTTCCACCCTCAGAATGGCTTTCTGTGGGATAGTTTTTTTTAAGCCAAAAGTCCCGAGAAAATGGCTAAAAAAAGTAATTGTAAGGAGGTTCTGGAAAAATACTAGGTGGGTTGAAGTAATTCTTTATTTTTACTATAATTTTTTTCAATTTCATTACACTATTTAAAAAGATACCGGTATGCCCGAATGTGTAAAGACTTCGTTGCCAGTAATGGGTTGCCCCTGTGAAGGTTTCACTTTCTCGATGGTATATTTCCCGGTCGATGGTATCCGGAAGGATTGACCGCCAAGCGCATGGTATTCTAAAGGTTTTCTCATTACTGCCATGGTAAGTGGGTGTGTTGAAGGGGCCGATTCCTGACTCCATGCACCGTCAAACCTTAAGGAACGCCCGGTCTTGGCGGATTTCCGGATAACAGAAAAAAATACGGTACCACTCAGGCCTGTTTGGATGTTCATTCTTCCCAGGTTGCTACATCCCTGCAATATCTGAGATTCGATGTTCACTTCTGGGGGTAAAAATTCAAGAGATTACACCATAGCAAGCATGCGGTAGCACGACACTTCTCATCTATCATATATTTAAAGTTTTTTCCGTTGCACACAACACATCCCACCTCAAGCCTTATTAAGAGATTCCGCCGATGATGTTGTTTTATTAAACACAGCTAAAAAGGATATATGAGACTAATCCCCCCCATTTATTGTTTGGTAATACCTAGATTTCGAATCTCATGAAATCTAATCTCTGGAGATACTCGTACAGACATGATATTACTTCAAACCAGTATAGCTGAACAGCCGCAATTAGGATTTTCCGCAAATACGCTCAATCCATCACCCCCCTAGAGGGGGTTTTGAAAATATAGATTCGGGGAGGAGCTAGGCTGATTTTAAGTTTTCATGGAGCTAGCACAATTAGGCATGAGGCTAACTATAGCAATATCTTGAAATCGTCATTCAAACCGGGAAGTAAAGGCGCATATCACAAGATTCTAAAATAATTAACGGCTGAATAAGCAACCCCGAATTAAACGGGTTTGATCCAGAGTGCTTAGAATTATGCGTTTTCGGGAGCCACAGGTTGGCTAAAATTGGCAGATAAGGCATCTTGCAGTTGGAAAGTGCGCTAGGAGGCATACTAGTGAGCGGGGTTTGGCCGATGGGGTATTCCTTGGCATCGCATCGAGTCCATTGAAAC
>Ga0307510_10004683_pt1 | contig 16147 bp, 12 predicted proteins | sample 12_EM_MG_FD_207224 | JGI IMG/M metagenome (GOLD analysis project Ga0307510, IMG submission 207224) | Populus trichocarpa ectomycorrhiza microbial communities from riparian zone in the Pacific Northwest, United States - 12_EM | ecosystem: Host-associated > Plants > Roots > Unclassified | place...
CGAGCCTGAAGGTCTACATCGTAGGCCACACCGACGATACCGGTGCGCTGGCGCACAACCTCACGTTGAGCCAGCAGCGTGCCGAATCGGTGGTCAAGGCGCTTTCCACCACCTACGGCATCGCCGCGAACCGGTTGGGCGCCAAGGGCGTGGCGTCCTATGCACCCGTGGCCAGCAATCACTCCGACGCCGGAAAAGCCAAGAACCGGCGCGTGGAATTGGTGGAGCAATAAACCTTAGGACGCCTTCTTCTTGTAGAGCAGGTCGTGTCCTTCGCGGCGGGCGATAAAGCCGGTGACGTGCCCGGCGGCATCGCGCTGGATGATCCGCCGCATGCGTGGCTGGCCCGGGGTGAACAACACATCGCGCACCTCCGCGTCCAGCTCCTTCGCCGCTCCTCCGTTGGTGGCGCTCTCAAGCCCGCGCGGCGTACGGGTGATCTTCACCGTAACCGCCGTGCCGGCCTTGTAAGTGCCCACGTACTGGTCCAGGTCTGCCGCGGGCAAGGTGACCGCGGCCGGATCTTCCTGCACGGCAAGTGTCTGGCTTGAGATCATCTTCCAGCCGTCCTTCTTGTGCTGCCAGGTCTCGATCGACTTGAAGCTTGCATGCGTCACGATGTCGCCGATGGTGAATGTACCGTTGTCGGTGAAGCTGGTGACCGCGGTGTCCCCCTGCAGCACGAAATTCCAGTCGGTCTGCAGCAGTTCGTTATGCCGGCCAGCCGGCGGGGGCTGCGTGCCGGCCAGGATGTCGGCGCGGCTGGAAAGCTCGCCGCTCTCATTCATGAAGACCACGCGGTCGTCCAACAGCTTGCCGAGGATGGCGGCATCGCCACTGGCCGAGGCATCGGAAAATTGCTGGGACAGGCGCTTGACCTCCGCCTCCGGGCTCGTCGCCGACCAGGCCGAGGCAAAGGGGACGGCCAGCAACAGGAAGACGGCGGCACGGCGCATGCGGGCGATTCCAATGAGGTAAGTGGCGGCAGGATGCACCAGAGGCCGCCTCTTGCCATCCCGTACCGATGGCAGGGTGCCTACCGGCAGGCGCAACCTTAGAACCCGCAGTCGATTAACCCGTCGTAGATCGACCTGCCGCCATGCGGCAACCGTGAGTGGATTGCCTCCCGGCCGGCTAGTGCCCGATAGAACTCGCTAATCGTCGTACCGGCAACTATGGGGGACCTGCACTCCCAGATGCGACCATCGACCACCACCTTGCCTGAAGCCTCGTCCACCTCCTGGTTGCTTCCGGCGAATGTCCAGATGCACTCGCCCATCACCCCGTCGGCGGCCCGGACCGAACACCGGTAACGCAAGTGCTGGATATTGCTGTACTCGCCCTCGCAAAAAGTGTCGCCGCAGACATCGTCGAAATCCCTGGCAAGACGACGCTCAAGGTCGTAGAAGGCATCCCAGCCGCCTTCGTTGGCGGGGTAATCGATCGCATCGACGTAGACAGGCGAAGCCGGCGTCGCCCTGGTGACCGATAGTGGGGGGTCAGAGTGGATACTCTGACCCCGTTGCTCAACCGGTGCCATGGCCGTCAGGGCGATGGCGGAAAGTGCGAGGAAAAACATGGTGGCGCTCCATGGTGGGGAGCTGCCATCAGGCCACGTTGATCGCACCCGCCGTACCGGGCATCGTCGCCATGCTGTGTGGTCGCGGATCGACGCCTATGGCTTGTCCTGGCCCAGGAATACGTCGGCGATATCCAGCGCCGTGCGATAGGGTTCCGGATCGTTGCGGTTGGTCAACAAAACCACGGTGAAATGCCGCCGCGGGTAGCGCACGATCACATTGCGGAAACCGATGGTTTCGCCCGAATGCCATTCGGTCTCGCCGGTGATTCGCCACCCGAAGCCATACTCGATGGTGGAATCATCCGTCTTGGTCCACGGGTGGAAAGCCAGCCGGCGCGATTCATCGCTCAGCAGCCGATTGTCGTAGAACGCGGCGTCCCATTTGGCCATGTCGGCGATCGACGAATAGACGCCGCCATCTCCAAGCACGGCACTGGTCATGCTCTGGTCGGTGCGCGTCCAGTGCCCATCGATCAAGCTGTAGCCGAAAGCCCGGTTTGGCACGGGCGACCCGCCCTGGACATAGGCCAGTGTGTTGGTCATGCCCAAGGGAAGGAAAATTCGCTGCTTCAGGAACGCCTGGAAACTCATGCCCGAGGCTTTCTCCACCACCAGCGAAAGCAGCGAATAGCCGCCATTGCTGTAGCGATAGCTCGTGCCCGGCGGGAAGTAAGTACGGCGCTCGTTTTCCAGCAGCTTCAGTACGTCGGCATCGCGTAGCGGCACCCGGGTATCGGGCGACATGATGTCCTCGTAGTCGATCAACCCCCCGGTATGGGTCAGCAGGTGGCGGATGGTGATGCCGTTATCCGTCGGTGGCAGCGAAGGCAGCCAGCGGCGGATGGGGTCATCCAGGCCTACCCGGCCGTCCTGCACCAGCAACAAGATACTCGCCGCGGTGAATTGCTTCGTCACCGAGGCCAGGCGGTAATTGGTCTCGGGGCCGGCGGGCCGGCCGCTTTCCAGCTCCGCCAGGCCATAACCCCGGCTCACCAGCGCCTTGCCATCCTTGACCACCAGCAGCGAGGCGCCGGGAACCTTCCCCTGGTAGCGCTGCATCAATGCATCCACGGCGGCCATCTGGCGCGGCTGCACGCTCGCGCAACCGCACGCAAGCGCGGCGGCAAGACCCACTAACAAGGTTGAAATGCGCATGGCTCACTCCACCGGTGCGTCGTAGATCAGGTTCGGGGTGCGGTCGTCTTTCAACGTGTAGTGCCACCACTCAGGCGCGTAGTTCTCGAAGCCCGCCGCGGCCATCGCCTTGAGCAGCCGCTCCCGGTTCGCGTGCTGGGCAGGCGTGGCGGCCGGCGCATCGGTATGCGCCAGCGGATCGAAGAAGTCGAAGTCGGTGCCCATGTCCAGCGGCGCGCATGCCTTGCCGGCGTGGCATTGCATCAGGGTAAGGTCCATCGTTGCGCCGCGGCTATGCCCTGACACCGGGGCGATGTATTCGCCCAGCAAGGCAGACTTCGCCACGTTCGGGTAGTGCACTGCGCGGGTGGCTTGATCAGGGTTGGAAGCCCAGCGGACAAAGGCAGCCACCGCTCGCGCCGGTCGATAGCAATCGAAGATCCGCAGGCGCATGTCCTTCTTTCGCAAGGCATGCTCCACGCGGGCCAGCGCCTCGGCCGCCGGTCGCAGCAGGAAACACTTCGGTGCGCGGTAGCCGTCCACCACGGCGCCTGTGAAGTTGTCCGTGCCGGCATAGTGGATCGCCTCGCTCATATCGGGAACAAGGCTGCGGATATCCACCAGGCCCGCTTCCGCGGTAGTCGTAGCCGGCGAAAGCGCCGGTGGCGGCGATGCAGCCCACGCCGGCGCGACAACGATCGCGAGCAAAAGCAAAGACATTCCATGCTTGCGCATCATTCGCTCCGTCGCCGTCACCACGGCCAGCGCAGCCATGGGCATCTCAAGGCCGCGAGCAATTGCCGACGCGCTTGAACGCCAGGTCTTCGAAATCGTTACTGAAGTCGCCATCGGGATCCACCTTGGTCAAATGCATCACACCATCACCGCCAACATCGATCCAGGGCTCGACATCGGCCTCGGGGTGATGCCATTGCACCAGGTCGCGCTTGCCCACGCGCTCGAGGTGACCCTCCATCATCGGCGATCGCGCCGAGGCGAAGCCGACCTTGTCGTCGGGCAGTGGACAGATCGATACCTCGCCAAACCATGGGTCCCGCCACACGCCGACATAGGCAGCGGCATCGTTCACGGATAGGGGTTTTCGCGACGATGTATCCGGGACGCGCGAAGCCTTTTCCGGTGCAACGGCCGCCTGATTCATCTGATCGGCGAAATAGCCGACGGTGCGCCCCTCACCCGGAGCCGTGAACTGCTTCATCAGCGCCTCGGCCAGCGCGTCGCGCGCGTCCTCGCCGCCACCGTTCATCAGGATCACGAATCCCGATTTCTCGTTGGGCAGCAGGCTCAGCGTGGAGTACATGCCCGCGAGCGTGCCGGTATGCGACACGCTCCACTGGCCATCCACGTCGGCCAGGCGCCAGCCGTACCCGTAGGCGAAAAGATGGGTGTCGTCCCAGCTGCGCTTGTGCGTGGATATCGGCATCGGCATCTGCGCCGACCATAGGGGCCGGCGTTCATCGGCGTCGAGCCATTTCAACTGGGCAGGAGTGGGATCAAGCCAGTTATCGGCCCAGCGCAGCATGTCGTCCAGGCTGCAGCGCACACCGCCCGCGGCAGCCGAGGTGATCGCAGGCACTTCAGGCCCATCGGCATGGATCAGTACGTTGGCGTCGTCCTTGCGGATATGTGGCTGGGCTACGTTGCCTACGCCATCACGGCTGAAGGCACCGACCTGGCAACGATCCATCCCCATCGGCTTGAACACTTCGCGACGAAGCAAGGTTTCGTAAGGCGCGCCGCCGGCCGCGGCGGCCACTTCGCCTGCCACCACGTAAAGCAGGTTGTCGTAGGCGTAGCGCGAACGAAAGCTGTACGCCGGTTTCAGGTAGGCCAGGCCGGCAAGGATGTCCTTGCGGGTAAAGGTGTTTGGTTCCGGCCACAGCATGAGGTCGCCGGCACCGGCACGCATGCCGCTATCGTGGATCAAGAGGTCGCGCACCTGGATCTCGCGCGTTACCCAGGGGTCGTACATCCTGAATTGCGGCAGGTACTTCGTCACCGGGTCGTCCCAGTGCAGTTTTCCCTCCGCCACCAGCCGCGCCAGCATCGCAGTGGTCATGGCCTTGGAGTTCGAGGCGATCTTGAACAGGGTGCTGGTATCCACCGCCTGCCCGGAGCCCGCCACGCGTTCACCGGCGGTGCGCCGAAACACCACCTGGCCGTGGTCGATCACGCCCACGGCCAGCCCAGGCAGGTGGAAGCGCGTCATGGCCTCGTCGAACAGGCGGTCGTAGGGACGCGACGTCAGCGGTTCGGTGGTCTGCGCCGAGGCCGCGCCGGCAGCGACGGCGATCAGCCATAGGACATTGCGAAGGGTCTTCATCACGCTCGCCACCTTTTCCGGTCCGGCGTCCATCGTCGCCGCAAGGACAAAAAAAAGCGACCCGCAAGCCGCGGGTCGCGGGGGAGGCGCTTCTTAGAAATCCAACGAAACGGTCAACTGGCCGAATCGCGGGGACTGGAAGCGCTGGGGCTGGAGGAAGGTGGAGTTCAGTCCGCCGACGGACGTTTGCAGGTCCTGGTCCACGCCCAGGGTGCGCTGCTGGTTGAACAGGTTGTATACGGCGAACTTCACCCGCAGGTTGGTCTTGTCGGACACCGGCAGGATGTAGGTCAGGCTGGCGCCAAGGTTGTATGTCCAGGGCGTGCGGTCCTTGCCGCGCGGCGAAAGCTGGTACACGCGATTCTCCGAATGCGGATCGTCGCAGTTGGACACGCAGATGAAATAGCTGTGGTACACCTGCGCGTCATACGGGTTACCTACGCCATAGCCGGTGATGGGGCTACCCGAAAGCACTACCAGATCCGCACCCACCTGCCAGTTGGGGCTGATGGCATAGGTACCGCGGAACTTGAACTGATGGCGATGATCGTTGGGCAGGTAGCCGCTGTTGAGGTTCACGTACGGGTCGTCGAAATTCTCGGTGCGGCCGGTATCGTCGAAGTTGGTATCGGAATTGACCGGTCCCTCGGCGTTGCCGCGGCTCCACGACAGCACGTATGAGGCGTTGAAGGCCCATTTGTCGTCCCAGGCGCGGTCGAGCTGGAATTCCAGTGAACCGAAGGTCCGCTTGGGCTTCTTCCAGCCACGCTGGCCAAGGTAATTGCCTTCAGCGTCGTACATCGCCCAGCCTTCCTTGGATGTATCCACTTTCAGGTAACCATCGGGTACGCCGTCGCAATTGGTGTCGCCGTAGACGGTAACCTTGCTGCCGGGGTTGGCCATGACCCAACCGACGTAGCCATCACCGCCACACTGGCGCGTGGCGCTGATTTCCATGTCGTCGATCGCATTGTGAAGCTTGCGGTAGGTGCCGCTCACGCCCCACGACCACTTGTCGTTGATGGCCTGCTGGAAACCCAGGATGGCTTCGTCCTGATAGACCGAATCCATGTTCTTGTCCACTTCGGACCGGAGGTCTCCCACCGTGCCGTCACCCTGCGAATCGTCCACCGGGCCAATCTGGGGACCGAGGATCGGTACCGCATAGGGTGAGCCGTTTCGCTCCAGGATCTGGTAGCCATCGAACCCGTAATACGTGCGCTCATCAAGCAGTCCCCCGGCCTGCTTGATGTTGATCACGTTGGCCACCGGCAGGTAGTAGCGGCCGAGGTTGCCGAACACCTTGGTGGTGCCATCGCCCTTCAGGTCCCACGAGAAGCCCAGTCGCGGCGCCACCATGTTGTCCATCTTGATATAGCTGCGGCCCGCGGCATCCTTGTTGTCGAAGGCATCGCGGCGCAAGCCAACATTAAGCAGGAAGTTGGGCGTGATCGACCAGTTGTCCTCCACGTAATAGGCGGAGTTGGTGGTTTCGAAGTTGCCGCTGAGTTCATTGCGGCGCGCACGGACATAGGCGAAGTAGCCCGGGGGCACCACGCCGTCGTTCTCGATGGTGGAGCCCGGCGTGGTGGTGTAGATGTTGTAGTACAGCTGCCCGGGACCGGGATAGTGCTGCAGGAAGTCCGAGGTGTCGACTTCATGGTCGTAACCAAAGCGCACCAGGTGATCGCCCAGTGTCCATTCAAAGTCTGCTCGGGATTGCTTGCGCTCATCGTTGCGCTTCTGCACCGCGGTGCTTGGGCTGCAGCCTAAGGGTACGCCAGGGTCGGCGATCCCCGATACCGCGCGCACCGGATTACAGTCGAAGTCGCTTTGCGCGCGCGTGAAGGCTTCGCGCTCGTTCTTGCCGTACATCAGCTTCATCGACAGGTTGTTGAGCAGGTAGCTGGTGTAGGTAAGCGCCCAGTTGCGGCCACCGGTGTCGCTGTACACCTCGTCGTTCTTTGGGCTCGTGGTGTCGGTGTCGAAATCGTAGTTGTAGACCGAGCCGACGTTCTTGTCCTTGTCGGAGAACGCCATGAACTCCAGCAGGTTCTTGTCGTTGATATGCCAGTCGATCTTGGTGCCCCAGAACCCGCTGTCGGTGTCGTTGGTGGTCAGCAACGTGCCACGGTCGTTGGTGTTCTGCGGGGTATAGCCGCGCGCCTCGTACATGGCGAAGAAGAACAGCTTGTCCTTGATGATCGGACCGGAAGCAAACACGTTCATCTTGGTGCGCGAGTAGTGATCTTCGCTAGATGTGAGGTATCGACCGGTCGAATCGTAGTGGTTGTTGGCCTGCGCCTGCCACGCGCTCGGCTCGAAGGTCATCTCGGTGCCGGCCTTGAACTCATTGCTGCCCGAGCGGGTCACCGCGTTCACCACGCCGCCGGTGGTGCGGCCGAACTCCACCGAGTAGCCCGCGGTCTTGACCTGGAATTCCTGGTAGAAGGCAAATGGCGCTTCGGAAAAACCATTGCGGTTGTAGAAATCGGTAACGTTCAGTCCGTTGACGTAGAAGGAATTCTCCGCCACCGACGAACCGCCGAAGGAAATGCCGCCGAAGCCGGCGTTGCCCTTGTTCACGCCAGGTGCCAGCAGCGCCACGGCCTGCACGTTCTGATCCACCGGCAACCGTGCCAGTTGTTCCCGGCTGATGTTGGTGGCCGATTCGGTGGAGGTCACGTCGATCGCCGACACCACGTTCGGCGCGGTCACCTGCACGCCGGCCAGGTCCACTGCTTCGTTCTTCTCACCCACATTGACGGTTGTCGCGTTGCCCAGGCTTACCGTCACGCCGACGGGCGAGCCCACGGGTTGGCCATCCTTGCTGCTTTCCAGCTGGTAGTGGCCCACTGGCAGGTAGGAAAATCGATAATTGCCGCTGCTGTCAGCCGTGACCGAGCGTGTCAGGCCAGTGCTTGGATCGCGAATGGTGACCACCGCACCAGGACGGGTGTGGCCGACCACCGAGCCATCGGTGTTGGCCGCATGCACGGGTTGCCAGGCGGCCAGGCACAGGCCCACGGCTACGCACAATACGCCACGGCGCAGGACTTGCCTGCGTTGCTTCATCTCCCACATCGTCCCCACTCCCCAGGCAAAGTTGTCTTAAGTAATCAATCCTTCGCGGTCTTGCGGCCCGTGTCTCCCGGCGCGGGCGTCACTTCCTGCCACTTGAAGTCGTAGTCCCATTGGTCGAAGTACACATTGCCGCCCGACCACTCCACTTCGCCGCGCTGAAGGTCCACGGTCTCGGAACGGAAATGCTGCTTGGGCGGCACGAATGGCTGGCTGTAGTCGTCGTTGAAGGCGATGCGATAGGCATCCAGGCCGCCGAGGTAGAACCACTCCAGCGCCTCGTCACCGGGCTTTGGATTTGCACCCGGAATCAGGCGGCCGAAGGTGACATCCACCGGCACCCAGCCATAGGGCGCGAAGTAAACCTGGGCCCAGTCGTGGATGTTGTTGTAGGTACCGTCGGAGAAGATCCAGCCCGACTGCCAGCGTGTCGGGATGCCGTTCAGTCGCAGCAGGGTCATCAGCAGCAGGGTCTGCTGCCCGCAGTCGCCGTGCCCGGCGTGCAAGGTGTAATCGCTGATGTTGCTGATGGTGGAATACTCGCGCGCGCCTGCCCAGGGGATCTTGTCCACGGCGGCAAAGAGCTTCTGCGCGATGCGGTAGGGGTTCTTCTCGTCACCCACCACCCGGCGAGAGAACGCGCGCATGTCCGGAGTGAAAACGATATGCGGCGCGCGTTCGGCAATGAAAGGCGCAAGTTCCGGCGTGATGGGTTCGCGCGTGACCTTCGCCGCATCGATGCTGTTGTAGCGTGCGTAGAGGGTGACCTCGTACGTCACGGTAAAAATCGTTGGCTTGCCCGCCTGCGCCGGCTTTTCAAGATACGCGGTGCGCTGCAGGGCCGACTCCGGGGCGAGCTTCGCGCCGGCGGGCGTGCTGTCCACCAATTGGACGTTTTCCTGCTGGCCGGCAATGGCGCGCGGGAATGGCACCCACGCCCGCACCGTTTGCCCGGCAGGCACGGCATCGGCGTCCACCGTGATTGTGTGCGTGACCCGCACGCGGTGCGGAAGGACGCTGGTAGCGTGGCTTGCCAGCGCGGCGGCACGCACCTTGCGGTGGTAGTCGTTGAGTACTTCGTTGGGGCCGTCGCCGATGGGCGTCTGTACCTTGCGCCTGGCCACGGCCTCTGGGCTCAAGCGAAAAAGGTTGCCGGGAGAGCGTTTGAAGTACAGCGTCTTGCCATCGATCACCTGCTTCTCGAACAGGCCGGCGGTGTCGAATTTGGTGAACTCGGCGTCGCTAAGGTCCGGGATCTGCTTGCGGACACGCTGCTTCACCGCCTCGGCGTCAAGGGTGAAGTCGATCAGGATGCGCCGCATGCGCTCGCGCTGGAATGCCAGGGCATCGCGCGTGGAGGCGTCCAGCTGACCCTTGGCCAGATCACCATCGATCAACGCCTGCGCCTGGTGGAAATGCCCCTGATCAATCAGCGCAATGGCGCGGGTGACGTCGGGGTTCTCCTGCGCACCGGTGGCTGTACCGGCGATACCCAGCAGCAGGAACAAACCGCCGGCCCGCAGGAAGTTGCGAACCCGCGCCGCGTGAAACCACACTGGCCTGGCCATGTTCACCGATGGAATCCCTCTTCTTTAGGCCGACGCCGCGCGCCGCCTCCCGAGAAGGCTGTGTAACATGCTTGCAAACCGCGGTCAATAATTTATGCTTCGGCCATACTATCTAGGAATAGCTATTCCTAACCACCAGCATCCGCCGCTTGGCAAAGGGCAAAAAGGGGACTCATGATCCAGTCGGTGTGGCCGTACCTTGCCGTGATGCTGCTGGCCGCGGGGCTTTGGCCCGCCGTGGAACGGCGCAGCGGCTGGAAAATCTTCGAGGTGCTGCCGCCGATCGTGCTGACCTACCTCATGGTCACGGCACTTTCCGTGGCCGGGTTCTGGTCGGCCAGTGCCGAAATACACGCCGCGCAGGGCATGCTGGTATCGCACCTGGTACCGGCGCTGCTGTTCCTGCTGATGATCAACTGCGACCTGCGCGCCATCATCGCGCTGGGTCCCCGCGTGCTGGCGGTGTTCTTCTCGACCTCCGTTTGCCTGTTCGCCGCCTTCGTCGTCACCTTCCTGGCGTTCCGCCACTGGCTGCCTGGCGATGCATGGAAACCGCTGGCCTCGCTGAGCGGCAGCTGGATGGGCGGCACGGCCAACATGATCGCGGTGAAGCAGGCGGTGGGTATGTCCGATACCTCGCTTGCCACCACCTTGCTTACCGATGCGCTTTGTTACTCGATGTGGGTGGTGGTGCTGTTTTCCGTCGCGCGAATGGCGCCGGCCTTCAATCGCTGGACACGCGCCACGTCCAGCGCCGACATGGCCGTGGCCGAAACGGTGGTACGCGGCCCGGCGCACTGGTCGGACATACTGATGTGGCTGGGCGGCGCCTTGCTGGTAGCCGCAGGCTCCGCGTGGCTTGGCGATCGCCTGCCCTTGTCGAGCATGGTTTCGGCCACCACCTGGACCATCCTGATCGCCACGGTAGCGGGCCTGGCGGCAGCACATACGCCGTCGGCCCGGCTTCCCGGCGCCGGCACGCTTTCCAGTGCGCTGCTGATCAGCGTGGTGGCCGTGCTGGCCTCGCAAAGCAGCTTCGACGGGATTGCCGCGGCACCGGTGTACCTGCTGTGCGGGGTGTCGATCATTGCCATCCACGCGGTGTTGCTGTCACTGGTGGCACGGCTGTTCCACTTCGACCTGTATTTGTGCGGCATCGCTTCACTGGCCCATATCGGCGGCGTGGCCGCCACGCCGGTCTTGGCTGCCACGTATTCGCGGTCGCTTGTGCCGGTGGGCGTCCTGCTGGCGCTGCTGGGCTATATCCTCGGTACGGGCTTTGGCCTGCTGGTGGCGTCGGTACTGTCCAGGCTGGCTTCTTGAGGAGTTTTGAGTCCATGCGAATGCTGAAAAACAGCCTCCTGGCCTGCGCCCTGGCGCTATCGCTGGGCACGGTGCCGCTTCATGCCCAGGCGCCTTTCAGCGTGCCGCCCTCCGGTGTGCTGGGCATGGACGACGCCAAGCTCTCGCCTGACTTCTGGCTCGCACACCTGCCTGATGCGGATCGCTTGGTGATGGACGCCGGGGCCATCAACGCGCTGAACCAGAAAGTGCTGGCGCAGGATCCGTCGATGCATGACATCCGTGCGCTTGGTGCGAACCTGACGAGCGACCAGGTGAAAGGCTGGATCAACAAGCTGGCCAAGCAACCGGACCATACGCTCTACGACGTCCACGGCCAGGAAGTTCCCAAGGCCACCATCGAGGCGGCATTTGCCAACCGTGCGCTCGATGCCATCCCAGCCCAGTCACCCACCCGTTTCGGCATGGCCGTCCGGCGCACGGCATTGCGAAGCGTACCGACGGACATGCGCGTGTTCAGCCACGCCGACGACACCGATATCGACCGCTTCCAGGAAAGCGCGCTTTTCCCCGGCGACCCGGTGGTGATCGCCCATGCCAGCGGCGATGGCCGCTGGTTGTTCGTGGTGAGCCCGCGGTATGCGGCATGGGTGTGGGCGCAGGACATCGCCGAAGGTCGCCGTGACGACATCCTTGCCCATGTCGATGCCACGCCCTATCGCATCATCACCGGCGCCAAGCCCCGTACGGTGTTCACGCCGGAAGCGCCCGCCGTATCCGAACTGCAACTGGACATGGGCACGCGTGTTCCGCTGGACACCACGCTGCCTGCCGACCAGCCGGTGAACGGCCAGGGCCCCTATACCTCGTGGGTACTGAGCCTGCCCGTGCGCAAAGACGACGGCTGGCTTGCCTTCGCCCCTGCCCTGCTGCAACGGAACCAGGACAGCAGCGCCGATTACCTGCCGCTCACCCGCGCCAACGTCATTCGTCAGGCCTTCAAGTTCCTCGGCGAACGCTATGGGTGGGGGCATGCCTTTGACGGCCGGGACTGCAGCGGGTTTGTTTCGGACGTGTACCGCAGCATGGGCGTGCAGATGCCACGCAACACGCGCGACCAGAGCATCAGCCCCAGCCTGCAGCACACCGTGTTCGGCCCCGCGGACAAGCACGACGCGCGGGTGAAGGCGGCGCTCGCCATGGATGTGGGCGACCTGATCTACATCCCCGGCCACGTGATGATGGTGATCGGCAAGGTCGATGGCCAGCCGTATGTGATCCACGACGTATCGGGCATGAGCTACGTGCAGGCCGACGGCAGCCTGCGCCGGGTGAAGCTCAACGCGGTATCGGTCACGCCGCTGCTTCCGATGATGGCCAACGCGAAGGAATCCTTCGTCGACCACATGACCAGCATCGTGCGCATCCGGCCTTAGATCGATCACCCCTCTTCCAAGAATAACGAGACGAAGACGTCCCCATGAAAATCACTGATATCCAGTTCGGCATGCTTCGTGTGCCATTGAAGACGCCCTTCAAGACGGCGCTGCGCACGGTCAAGAGTATCGAAGACATCGTGATCATGGTGAACACCGATACCGGCCACGTCGGTTACGGCGAGGCCCCGGCAACGGCCGTCATCACCGGTGACACGCATGGTTCGATCATCGATGCCATCCGCCATTATATCGCGCCGCGCCTGATGGGCCAGGACGTGGCCGACCTCAACCACCTCACCCAGCTGATCCAGGGCGCGATGGAAAAGAACTCCAGCGCCAAGGCCGCGGTGGAGATCGCCATCTACGACCTGTGGGGCCAGCTCTACGGCGCGCCGCTGTACAAGCTGCTGGGCGGCGGCGACCCGGCGATCACCACCGACATCACCATCAGCGTGGATTACATCGACAAGATGGTGGCCGATTCCATCGCCGCGGTGGACCGGGGCTTCGAGTCGCTGAAGATCAAGGTGGGCAAGGATATCGGCGTGGACATCGAGCGCGTGCGCGCCATCTACGCGGCGGTCGAAAACCGCGCCCTGCTGCGCCTTGACGCCAACCAGGGCTGGACGGCCAAGGAAGCGGTATTTGCCCTGAACACGCTCGAAGACGCCGGCGTCCGCCTGGAGCTGGTGGAGCAACCGGTGAAGGCACGCGACCTTGCCGGCATGCGCTATGTCACCGAGCGCGTGCACACGCCGATCATGGCCGATGAAAGCGTGTTCGGCCCGATGGAGGTGATCGAGCTGATCCGCATGCGGGCGGCCGACATCATCAACATCAAGCTGATGAAGACCGGTGGCATCTCCAACGCCATCCGCATCGCCGACATCGCCGGCATGTTCGGCGTGGAGTGCATGATCGGCTGCATGCTCGAGACCAGCATCAGCGTGGCGGCGGCCGTGCACGTGGCGGTGGCCCATGCCAACGTGATCACCAAGGTGGATCTCGACGGGCCGTCGCTTTGCCAGTACAACCCCGTGGACGGCGGGGTGATCTTCAACGAGTCGGAAATTTCCGTGACCGACGCACCCGGCCTAGGCATCCGCGAAATCCGCGGATTGGAACCGTGTCACTGAAGGCCGCCCCATGTCGCCCCTGGTCAAGATCCGTTCCGAACGCGACCGCATGTCGGCGGTGGAGCGGCGCATCGCCGACTTCATCCTGGAAAACGCGCAGTTGCTGCGCGACTATTCCTCGCAGCAACTGGCCAACGCCCTGGGGATCAGCCAGTCGAGCGTGGTGAAGTTCACCCAGAAGCTCGGCTTCCGCGGTTATCCCGACCTCAAATTCTCAGTCGGGGAAACCATCGCCCGCAGCGAGAACGGCGATGGCGGGGCACCGTCGGCGCCGGCACCTGCCAGCGAAGGGTCGAGCGCGGTGGCGGCCCTATGGCGGCGGAAGACCGAAGCTGAGGAAGCCACCCGCCTGATCAACGCCCCGGAATCGCTCGATGCCACGGTGGCAGCGCTCGCCCGTGCCGGCGCCAACGGGCGCGTCTTCATCATCGGACTGGGCGAGGACGACCTCTACGCCCGGGGCTTCGCCCTGAAGCTTTCGCTGCTGGGCATCCTGGCCGTGCACAGTTTCGACGCCTCGCGCATGGCGTCCAACGTATCGGCGGCCAAACCCGGCGACGTACTGCTGGTGTTCTCCGAGCACGGAAAGCACCCAGCGCTGTACAAGATCGCCCGGTTCTTCCACGAGCGGCGCGGCCAGGTGGTGACCGTCACCCGTCATACCGTGAACCCCCTGCGCACGATGGCCGACATCGCACTGGTGGTGTCGGCCCACGACGAGCAGCCGCACGTGCAATCGCTGGTGTACCAGTCGTCGCTGCAACACCTCCTGGACGGCCTTTTCATGCGTCTTTGCGAGGAGGACGACGACCGCCATGCGCAACTGGTGGCCAACCTCGAACGCATCGGCCAGATGCTCGAACCATGACCCGGAACAGGCTTTCCCACATGCCGCCATCGATCATCCAGCGAGCGGCGCTTCTTGCTGCCGTTCTGCTCGCCACCCTGGCGCCCGCGATCGCCGCCACTCGCCTGCCCTGGGCCAATGCACGGCAGATGGTGGTGGTGACGGTGCCAGGCTGGGACAGTACGCAGGGCCAGCTACGCATGTACGAACAACATGACGGTCGCTGGCGCGAAGTGGGCACGGCGGCACCGGTGGTGATCGGCAAGGGTGCAGCCTGGGGCGTGGGCCTGAACGAGCAGCAGCCCCGTGGCCCGACCAAGCACGAAGGCGATGGCCGCAGCCCGGCGGGCGTGTTCCGAATCGGCGAAGCATTCGGCTATGCCGGCACGGCGGTTACCGCCATGCCGTACCGGGCATTGAGCGCTACCGACTACTGCGTGGATGTCAGTGGCTCGCCGCTGTACAACCGCATCGTCGATGCACGGCAGGTCGGCGAGAAAGCCGTGGCCGGGGCCACCGAGACCATGCGGCGTGATATCCACGACAACGGTGACCACGCCTACCGGCTGGGCTTCGTCATCGAGCACAATCCCGATGGCCGCGTCGGTGCCGGCAGCTGCATCTTCGCCCACCTGTGGAAGACCCCCAGCTCACCGACGGTAGGCTGTACGGCCATGGCCGACGACACCATGGATCGCTTGCTGGCGTGGCTGAAGCCCGAGAGCAAGCCGGTGATTGTGTTGCTGCCGGAAGTGGAATATGCGCGCCTGCGCACGGCATGGAACCTTCCCGCACCATGAGCACCACGATCGATGCCGATGTAATCGTCCTGGGTGCCGGCATGGCCGGTGCCTCCATAGCCTGGTTCCTGGCGCCGCATGCGCGCGTGCTGGTACTCGAACGTGAAGCCTTTGCAGGCATGCATTCGACTGGCCGTTCGGCGGCGCTGTTCTGTGAAACCTATGGGTCGGCCCAGGTACGCGCGCTCACCCGAGCCACGCGGCCATTCCTGGATCATCCTCCGGCGGGCTTCGCCTCGCATCCGATCCTCACTCCGCGCGGCGCGTTGGTGGTTGGCACCCGGGAGCAGTCCGACGACGTGCTGGCCCAGTATGAAGAGAACCGTCCGCTTACCCGCGTGGAGCTCATCGATGGTAATGCTGCCCGCGCCAGGGTACCGGTGCTGCGGCCCGAGGCGGCCGTGATCGGCATGTTCGAGCCGGGTGCCGCCGACATCGACGTGAACGAACTGCACCAGGGTTTCCTGCATGGGCTGAAGTCGCGCGGCGGCGGCCTTCGCATGGGTGTGGACACGGCCCATCTCGAGCGCAGCCAGGGTCACTGGCTGGTCACGGACGACAACGACACCCGCTATCGCGCGCCCGTCCTGGTGAACGCCGCGGGTGCCTGGGCCGACGAGGTGGCGCGCCTGGCCGGTGTGCCGCCCATCGGACTCCAACCCAAACGCCGCACGGCCTTCCTGTTCGATCCGCCACCGGGCATCGACACGGCAGCATGGCCGTTCGTCACCGGCGCCGCCGAAGACTTTTATTTCAAGCCCGATGCCGGCCTGCTGCTGGGCTCGCCCGCCAATACCGACCCCGTGCGCCCCCATGACGTACAGCCGGAAGATTTCGACATCGCTTTAGGCATCGACCGCATCGAGCAGGCCACCACGATGACCATCCATCGCCCCCGCCGCAGTTGGGCGGGC
>Ga0307510_10004684_pt1 | contig 16145 bp, 15 predicted proteins | sample 12_EM_MG_FD_207224 | JGI IMG/M metagenome (GOLD analysis project Ga0307510, IMG submission 207224) | Populus trichocarpa ectomycorrhiza microbial communities from riparian zone in the Pacific Northwest, United States - 12_EM | ecosystem: Host-associated > Plants > Roots > Unclassified | place...
GTTTACACCGATACCCTCTCCAGAGACAGCGCTAGTAGAAAGTGTGTACAAGACTTGGACGGCACACTTGATTGGCTTCATGACGTTTCCATCGTCACCTTCAAATTCGTGAAATGCCCGCGCATGGGTTCGAAGAACTGAGGTAATCGAGTCCGCAGAGTCGCACTTCTTGAGAGTCTCGGTGATAGGATGGCCATCTAATTTCGTCCCCGTCTGCGCTGTGTAGTCTTGCAAAGCGACGCCGAGGGGTGACTCGAGAGGCGAGGACGGGGAAGCATGACTCGTTCTGAAAATCGAAGTGACGATACCCATGAAAGTGGAACTAATGCGGTGGGAATGGGATTGGAACAAAGAGACGGTGGGGATGTGGTCGTTGAGAGCTGAGGAGAATTAGGCACCCTGCCTCCGTCACGCCTCGCGCCTCACGCATTGTCATAGATAGTTGCCGAGGTCCCGAGATCCGAGGAGAGTTCCCCACAAGGATATATGCTCGGTCATTTTGAGGGATTTCAATTTCAAGGACATGAAACACTGGCACTCATCGTCGACTTCAGTTCTGGTGGACTCATGACCTATGATATCTCTCCGATCTCTTTTCACCCGCAACTACCTCATCAAAAATAAATGCCATTTTCTCCCTGGCGAGAGGATAGGCAAGCACTACTCGTGATGTCCAAGGTTGAATGGCCAGCGCTCTGGATTTCGGAGAGAGAAGCCGGAAGAGAGCAAACTCCCCACCATCGCCATCGCTCGGTTGTCATGGTCATGCGCTTACGTTTTATCAGGCGTGGGTGCCATTATCTAATCCATCCTCCGCTTTCCTCTTGGTGGTTAGGGTTATAGCATTGACGACCTCGGCATGACACAGGGACGGCCTCAGCCTCAGATAAATCTGAGACATTGCGTGCCCGTCTTTAGCGAAAACGAAGACTGAGGGAAACGACCTATTAAATTCAACATGGCTGATTTTGGATCCGGCCTATGTGATCAAGTATTTGATGCCATCCAGGTACTCTTTGCAGTCACTAATACCAGTGTTAGGCATTGGACGTTTGATGATGTGACCTCTGTACACACGGCCCCGGCACCCACGCATGTTGCTTTTACTTATTATCACTTTGTTATCGCACCCCTTCTCGAGCTTTTAAGGGGTAAAATGGTAAAAGCCCCGAGGTTGGTGGACACATTTCCATTATTCTGACACCCTCCGCCACAGCCACAACTCACAACTCTCCACATTCACTCTGACGCCACATCCGCGCGTACCCTTTCTAGACGACAAAAGCTTCTCTGGGCCTGTGTGTAGTGTCTCGTGTCCACATCTGCGCGGGTATATATATGCTATTTGTCGTAAAGCTGGGACGTCACTGCTCCGAACCCACCCTTAAATCATCCAATACACTCACTCAAACAGAGTCCTCCCCATACCTCCCATAATCTCGTCAACGCCTGTATCTCACCAAACATGGCCTCATATTTTCCCTCTTCATCTCAACCTATTGCCCCTACCCCGTCATGGGTCAACCCGGAGTTTCTCCATGCGTTTTCTTCCCAAGGGTCTCTACATGACTCCTACCCCGAACTTTATCACACTACGAACGACTTGGATCTGCCTCCGAACGCACTCAGGGTCTTAGCGCAGGGCCAGGCTTCCGGAAGGCTACCCGTGCCGCTCCATAATCTTGCTCGCCAACATGCCGGAAAAGCAGACCTGGCTGTGGTAGGAAATGCCACCAAAGCCCAACCACATTCCAAGCAGGCCATCTTGAAACCCGTGAGTGTATCCGCCTATACATGCGGTGCACCAGCCACTCAACCAGTTACACAGTCGCCAGAGGCAACCCCGCATCAGTCCGAACGGGTCAAGGTCCGCGCGCGTCGTCCCGCTCGGGTAGGAAAGTCTAAGGCCAGGAAGACCGTGCCCGTTGTTTCCCGAATACCAGGCCACACCACGTCATCTTGGGGAGACCGCACACAGAGTGCAACACTACTGAACGAGTCCACAGGCGCAACGCAGGCAGCGTCGGCTCAGGGTGAGGCGACACCACCTACTGCATATGTAGGACCGTCCAGTGGAGCGATGCCCACCGTGCGGCCATTCCCATGGGCGACGGCGACGGCAGAAGAAATATCTCGGCTCCCCGGGCTCGGGAGCATCCCGGTTGACCTTATAGACCTCATCCTCCCTAGATTGAGGAGGTTTGTAGAGGATCACGATGGCCCCATTGGCAGTGACACGTTGGCTGGCGGCAATGGGCGGTATTTACCGGCGACTGCCGGACTGCTGCCCGTTGCGCAGCCAGTTGGGTCATTCCCCCCGGCAACGCAACCTAGACACTCACCGCCCATGGAACAGTTCGAAACAGAGTTCCCTATGGCCGAGCAGTACCACGAGATCGGTCAGCCAGCAGCCGGTCTACCAACTCACGAAGGATTGGAAGAGCTTTTACAACCACAGAACGAGAACGCGAAGCCCAAACCAGTTGTCGACGAGCCACCGTCAGCGACACTAGATTATCTGTTAGACCTCGAACATATTTTGGGAGCGGAGGCTAGACAGCCAGAAAACTCGGTGACTCCAACATGGGAGGTCATTGAGAGGTCGCCATGGGTTGGGTCTCAGAATTCGAATGGCCTTTCCACAGTCGGGGATGGCCAAAACTTGGGTGCCAGTGGGACGGAGACCTTCGGTGAATTCGACATGAGCGACTTCAATAGTTGGGATGAATTTGCGAAATTGTGATGTTAGGAAGCGTCTTTACCGTTTGTTTTACCGAGCACCGGTTACCCCTAAACATGCCGCTGCGCCCACACACAACCATCAATACCACCCCCCAGACCACACACACCGACATGTGGCACTGCTGAACCCCCTGGGCCATGAAGAAGTCGAACTGCCCAGTTCCTGCCCCACAGATGGCACAGCGGCCGATGCATGTACCAAGCCCCTTCCTTCCGCCATGGGAAAGCACTTTGCCACATCCCTTGGACTGCACGTGAAGTGAGGGGGAGTGTTGCGGAAGTGGCGGTCTCAGTCGCTCCCACTTTGCCACCTTTATTATTTGCTACACAAAGTAGTTCAACTTTTCTTATAATCCAAATATAGAAGTGCCATTACCATATATGGAAAGGCGCCCGCTTACATACTTAGTTAGTCCATGCCCAGAGCTCATTTTGAAAAAAAACAACCCCGGGTAATTTTTTTTTTTTTGGGACCCCCTTGGGCCATGGCACTGGAATTACCCTTGGAATTACCATCATCTGTCAGTGGACTGCGAAACGTCTTATATGTGCCTGGAATATCTGACTTGGCTGTATTGGTCGTTATACTGGCTGGCGTGTTCAACCCAATGACCTTCCCAGTGTGTGCACTTTGGTTTTACCTGCCGCTGTCTCCCGAAAATTCAGGGGTCAGCAGCCACAGCGGTGTGCGCGTGCCAGTGAGCGCCAAGTCTATGATAACCTATCCCAACACAATCTCAGCGCTTCTGTGCTCGAAATACTCACAAGCACACCATGTGCCCCCGTGGGAAACTCTTATCGATGGAAACATGAGGCAGTACGCTTCTCCTGCCCAGCTCATAAGTCTCTACCACGGAGTCCCGCCATCTAGCTGCCATCATCTCGCCAAGAACACATCCTGTACCAGTGCCTACAGCTCTTCCTTTCAAGATATGAATGTTTCAGCTTCCGCATCGTTCCTCTTGTTGTACAATTCCGCCTTGCAAGATTACACGACCCAGACGGGGACAAACTTAATCGATCATCCATTTGCCAAACAACTCGAGAAGTGCAAATCTGTAGACTCTATCTCTTCTCTTCTTCAAGACAATGTACAGAGATTCCGCGAATTCCGAACAGAAGATGGAAAGATTATGAAGCCACTCAAGTGTGCCGTCCATGTGCTCCACAAACTCTCTACCAGTACTGTCCTTGGTGAGGGTATCGGCCTAGTGCGTCCCAATGCAGTCATTCCCATCTCATGTTCCTGACGCATATTCCATAGCTATTTCCACCTGCAAATGCGGTATTTGCTGCATTTGCAGTCTTACTCGAGGTAAGTGTCTTTCTGCAACTCTTATTCCTATATCCTTCTGACGTTCAAGTGCATTAGGCGGTGAAGGACGTCAGTGCGAGCTATGATGCTCTTGTCGAGTTATTCGAGTCCATCGAGAGATTCCTCAGCAGACTTGATATCTACACAAGGATCCCTCTTACGCAAGCCATTACCAACGTTGTCATAACGATATTGGTGGAGGTTCTCTCCACTCTTGCTCTGGTAACGAAGCAGGTCAAGCAGGGGCGATTAAGTGAGTCTCATCTTTGCTGACGTGGTACATTTATTGAACGCAGCACAGAGAAATTCGTAAAGAAATTTCTTGGAGAGAACGACATCGAGGCTGTGCTCCAGCGGCTAGACAGACTCACTCTTGACGAGGCTCGGGCAACAGGCGCACAGACACTCGAAGTTGTGTACGGCCTCGTCCAACACAGGCGCATTGTTTTAGACGGTAGGAAATCTGTACCCTCTATATTTGCCGCACGTTTATGAATTATCGTGCCTTAGACCTAGACGACGAGGCGTCAGCAGACAGTATCCGGATGGCACTTGGTCAGTTTTGTGATGAGAATTAAACCTTTACCTGACTTGCCAGCAGAACTGTTGCAAAAAATGTCGAGTGACCTCAACAAGTCAAGGCGTGAGTTATTCCTCAATGGCACCGCTGCTAGTTATGAATGCTGACAGTTTGAGATGATGGTCTCGCAGGTGAAGAATTGCAGCAAAAGATTCAAGATTGGCTCTCTCCTCCTGACCCTTGGAAGAATCATAACACTGCACGCGAATCTCAACACACCGGAACCGCAACATGGTGGATCCGTGGTGAAACCTTCTCAAACTGGAAACATTCTAGCCCAAGTTCACTCTTGTGGCTCCATGGGAAGCGTCAGTGTTTGCGCAGTCATTATTTCCCCACAACTCATGGTATTTGTCATTGCAGCGGGAGCAGGAAAGAGCATTCTCTGGTACGTTCATCTTTTCGTGTATTCCCTCCAGACACTAATAAGGTGCCATCACCCAGTTCCTCAATCATCCAGGATATCCGGAGCATGTGCGAATTAGGACTCGCATCACTTGCCTTCTTTTATTGCGACTTCAGAGAAGACCAAAAGAGGAACCGCCGTGGGCTACTTTCCTCACTCCTGGTCCAGCTTTGTCAACAGTCTGATGCCTATTGCGACGCCCTCTCCAAATTTTATTTGGTACATCGTCATGGCTCGCAACATGCGAGCGATAGTGAACTAGCTCAATGTCTGAAGCATTTGCTCGCATTCCCAGGAAAAGCCATGGCATATATTGTCATCGATGCCCTCGATGAATGTCCGATGACAACGGGGTCGTCGTCCCCCCGTGAAGAAGTCTTGAATCTTGTGGAGGAGCTCGTCAAATTGCAGGCTCCGAATATGCGGATTTGTGTCACGAGCAGACCCGAGGCAGACATCGAACTTGTCCTCGACCCTTTGGCATTCCGCTCTGTGTCGTTACATGGAGAGAAGGGTCAAGTTCAGGACATCGAAGACTACATCAAATTCGTCGTTAGCACAGATCGTAATATGAAAAAATGGAGGAAAGAAGACAAGGAGCTTGTCATTGAAGTACTCACAAGAAAAGCCAGCGGGATGTGAGGAACTAGTCCCATCGTCCACCGTGGTTTCTTGCTTACAATCGTAAAAATAGGTTCAGATGGGTGACATGCCAGCTTCAATACCTCAGACACTGTCTCCGACAACGCATCCGGCGGGCTCTGGATGAATTGCCAGACACGCTCGACGAGACATACGATCGCACGTTGGAAGAAATCGGCAAACAAAACTGGGAATACGCACACCGACTCTTTCAGTGTGTCGCAGCAGCTTCCCGCCCACTTCGCGTCGAGGAGCTTGCCGAGTTCCTCGCATTCGATTTCGACACTGATTCAATTCCCACACTTCGGGAGGACTGGCGCGAGGAGGACCCAGCATACGCTGTGCGATCCACATGTTCCAGTCTACTTTCCATCGTCGACGTGTATGGATCGTCTTTTATCCAATTTTCCCATTTTTCGGTGAAGGAGTACTTGTCATCGAAGCGGCTTGCCGAATCAAAGGGCATCATTTCCCAATTCCATGTTTCCATGACACTGGCCCATACGATCATTGCGCGAGCCTGCCTAGGTGTTCTACTACAGATTGATGAGGACGTCACCAAGGACGACCTGAAGAGGTTTCCTCTCGCTTCATATGCCGGCGAGCATTGGGCAGGCCATGCCCGATTCGAGGGCGTATCATCAAATATTCAAGATGGGATGAAACGTCTCTTTGATCCTGACAGTCACCATGTTTCCGTCTGTCTCTGGATTTACCATCCAGATGAAAGAACTAGATACGCCAGACCTGAATCCCCGTCACAGGTCAAAGCATCTCCTTTACTTTATGCGGCATGGTGTGGCCTGCACGACATCGTCCAGTTTCTGATCGTCGACCGATCCCAGAACGTAAACGCTCGGGGCTTTCGTCTCGAAGAGACTCCGCTGAGTGTGGCGTCTCGGCGGGGCTATTCTGAAGTTGCTCGAGTCCTCCTTGAACATGGGGCAGATACGGAAACCAGGGACAAATCCTCCTACAGCCCGTTGGACCGGTCTTCGGAAAACGGACATGTGGAAGTGATTCGGGTGCTTCTGGAGAACCACGCGGATGTGAACTTCTTAGACGAGCATAACTGCACGGCCTTGCATTTTGCATCGAGGGGCGGGCAAGTGGCGGTAGCCCGGGTGCTTCTCGAAAACGGCGCGGATCTAAATGCCAAGACAACGGAAAAGGAGACTCCACTGCATTCGGTGTGGAACGAGGGGGTTACTCGAATTCTCCTCGAGTACGGCGCAGATCCGAACGCACGGGACAGCGCCAATCGGACCCCGTTGCGTCGTGCACTGGGAGTGAATAACGCGGAGGTGGCTCGCGTCCTTCTCGAGAATGGCGCAGATGCGAATGCAAGAGATACCGAGGGCCAAACTCCGTTACATGTGGCGTCCTATTTGGGAAGTCTTGATAGCATACGATTACTGCTCCAGCACAGCGCCGATATCCACGCACGGGACGACAAGGGTCGGACACCATTCCAGGATGCATCGGCATCATCTCGCGGGCAATATCAGGAGGTAGTGCAGCTATTACTGGAGCATGGAGCAGAGGACGACAGGACCTGATAATAGCTATGGATTCAGAGCCCAGGGCATTGTGTTGGGCCCGAGGTATCGTCGCTGTATTCATACGCTGTATGTGACCCTGATACTATGAAGATAATTCCAGTAAAACCAGGATTCTAATCTCATTGAAACGTCTTTTCAACCGACATCGGACATGTACCTTCAACCCACCACCCGGAGCAAGCAATCGCTCGACGAACAACGTCCTATACTATCTGTTCATTCGTAAAACATTTATTTCCACATTCTACTACACAGAAGCTTCCCTTCCTTCAATACCTAATGTTGAAACAGGGTGCCGAATGTCAATCACTCTTTGCACGCTCAGACCCGTCACACATACATTTGTCCGCGTATAGAATCTGGCCATCGCAGGGTCAGTTCCCATATTCACGGGTAAATGAACCTACATGTCGAACAGCTTCTCCACATTGCCCAGCGTCACGAGTTTATGCACCAAAATATCCGGCAGACCCGGCTTGTCAATTAGTGACTTGCGCAAGCTGAAGCTTAGTGCCGGGCCTGGCATGAAATACTCCTTGCCGGCAATGCCCTATCATCATCACAATAAAAGATACCACCACCAGTCCTTTTACCTTGTTGTAATGCCACAGAGAAAGAATAGACGCACGATATCATCGTGTTCTGTGGCAGCATTCGCCTTGCCCGTTCCTAGCGTCTTGTCTGACATCGCACCTGCGTTGTCTCTCAATGAGCTGATCGCAAGGCTCTCAAGGAGCCCAATGGTGACGGCATCGCCCGGATATGGGGCGATCTCTGGGGTGAGATTGGTGTATCTTCCGGGCCCGACGACGCACAGCGTGGTTGCGCGTGATTCTGAGATCCCTGCTCCTCGTCCGACTCATCCGACTGTCCCGCACTCTTAACCGCACGCGTATCAAGCTGGAACGGATTTGAGGAGGAGCCTGTTGGGCGCGGTGAGCGCAAGGAAGATTGGAGTCGATCGGGCCTGGCGATCATGTTTTGCCTGAGTTGGTCGGCAGTGGACGTTGCGTTGCGGTATGCCTCGATCGAGAGAGGCATGGCGAGGTACACATTATGGAGCTGAGAAGTGAGACGGGATAACATGATAATCAAATGCGCATACATTTTGCTGATTGCGCGTGGGAAAGACGGTCCTGCTTGAGGAGCGAATCGATAAGCTCATCCTTTTGTTTCATCTGAGCGAGGAGGTACTTGCGTTTACTAAAGGGCGAGAATGGGCATTCGTCGTCATCAAGAGAAGTACAAGCTGAAGGCGGGTGGGCAACAGCACGATCGAGGATTTTGAGGGAAATTGGACAAGTGGGAGGGGGGCCAATACAGAGGAGGATGACCTCCCGCAGAACAAGGTTTCCCAAGCAAAAATAGACACCGCTGGGGAAGGGGAGGAAAGGAGTTGGCTCACCTTGGGGCATTTCTGGACTTCGGCCTTCAACATGCAGTCGTGCTTGCCCGATCTGCATCGCTTGCACACGTTCTCTCCAGAAAGTAAACAACATTTTATCTGATGGAGCACACCAGATTGCAAAGGGGCATTCGGGGTTTTCGAGTTGGCAACACGAATCAAACAGGACGTCAGGGCTGCGTGATTGAACTTGCCAGCTGGGAGAACGCACCTTATGACCCATGTAATGTGTGCATGCTCCGAGCCTGTGTGGGTAGCGGGAAGGCGCCAATCATCGGAGGCGAGTGCGGGGGAGCACTGAACGGAGAGTAGTACTGCAAACCTGGGGTTATAAGCGACCAGAGATGACATGTGTGAATGGGAGCGTCGTGTCGGGGCAAGGACGTGGATAGATTACGGCGTGAAATTTGTTCGATGTGAACGCAAAAAAAAAGCAAAGAGTAGGTCAGGCCAACTGTAGCCGAAGAGGCAGAATGAATGAAGCGGAGGATGAGATCAGTGGGCTGTGAATTTTTTAAATTTAAATGTGGGGTACTGACAGTCGATTGGGAGGCCGAGATAGGCTCGGATCATGTGGCGCCGTCTGAAAAGATGTCTCGACACCCAGTCCAAGTGTGAGGTAATCAGTTGATTGGGATAGGTGCTCATCATGTATCTCTAGGCTGGGATACTGGTTGATCGGGTCATGGATGTAAGCTCCAGCGGATGTGGTGGGGTGTGTACAACCAGTGTTCGACGGCGAGGGCCAGTCCTGCTGGCTATGTAGTCATGCGGGCTGTGTCACGCGCTGAGATGGCAGGGTTTTTGTGGCGGTCGATCATCGAGCTGATTCTGTGCGATCCACGATGTGGGCGCCCGACTCCTGCTGGGCCTCGCTTACCCTTCTATGCACACTTCAAGCACCTCTACGCTCATCCCGGCTTCACACCTCGGCTTCTCGAATAACTCTACGAGTCCAACATATTTCAGTGCCTACCGAGGATGCAACACTCTCCTATCAGTCCAATGAAACAGCACGCTTTCCATCCTCTTCAAGTTTTATGATCGTCCCTTGTGGGTGCTTCAGAGCGGGGTTGCCGCTGTGAACCGAACCGATCGGACTTGTCTCGGGACCGCTGCCGTCTCCTGAACACAAGCTGGTATCAAGGGGTGAATTACAAGCTGCGATTGAAGTGGATGATGTCAACTGAATTCACGGATGGTGGACCCTAGATCTGGTTATGTGTATGGGTACGAAGATGTCGTCCTGGCGCATGGGGCTGGAATGCTATTACGATTACAGTGAAAATGCGTCAGAAAGATGCCATCTAGCATGGCTAGTCCTCCAAGTGCCTCTATTTTTCAAATTAGACCTAGAGACTTGTCTCGTGCTAGAAGCACAAAACCTAGATCTTGTGATCCAGAATCGTACCTAGGGCTGGAAGAAAACCAGTACATGGCAATTACATTGGGATAGATGTAGCCTACCATTAATATTGAACGTCAGACTAGAAGTGTCGATCGTGAAAAATGTTACACTCTCTGCTCCTCTTCTTTCCCTTCTTCACCTCTTTCCCTCCAGGACATGTTGTGCTCTCCTGGGAATCGAGAGACGCGTGCTTCCAGTTGGGAAGTGAGGCATGGACCACTCGCCAACAGGGACGCGTCGATGAGGCGCCAGCAATCAAAGGCGACACGTGCATTGAAGCGTACGTCGCCGTGGGCTTTGGAGAAGTTGCGTCGAAGGACGGATCCGGCGCGGGACTGCTCCGCAGGTTTGTAGCCGTGGCGCAGTCCCTAGACCAGTATGCCTAGCAGATAAGGGATGAAAAAACGCCGGGGAACAGAAGCGGGCGTAGTGCGCACCGATGTAGACAAATTCAACGAGTCAAAGTTCCCACAGGCGATCCGGAAGAGCTGCAATAGGGTCTTTGGACGCGGGGGTGGGTCGTCAGGTGCGGTAAGCCTCTTTCCACGTTGGAAATATGGGAACATGACACCGCGGACTACTGAATCGCGATCGCATATCCCACATAAGCTCCTACAGTTTCTGCGGTGATTCTCCGCCCTGCTCCGAAATTTCAACGACCTGAGAGAAATCAGGACATTGGTCGTTTTAGGCAGAGACAAGGAGGTGGCCGAGCGGGTGGAAGGTCAGAACTCGGACGTTCGAGTTGTGTGCTTGGGAGAGCGTCGCACGAGGGAGGAGTTGTGGGGCCGGAGCTGAGAGGGCAGGCCCAGCCTGTGATGCCGGTGAGGTGGCAGCGCTGGCGGTAGTGGAGGATGATGGGGCTGTTGGAATAAGTGATGCAGGGCTGCTATTGGGGAGGAGAGGTCACAGTAGGGTGGAGATCCTTCGGAGCCGCTAGAGACAAAGATAGGACGCAAGCGTCGACAACCCGTCAGTTCTTGGAACATAAGGAGGAAAACCTGGACAAACAGAAGACTTCTTTCTGATGGTCACACAGGAAGACCCACTCCTTCAGACGGAGAATATCGAATGCGCGCGCAGTTTGGTCGCGTGATACACTTGTGGGCCGGTTCTCACATGGAGCCCATGCGGGGGATTGTATCGTATTCTTGTGTCAATTCCTACGGGATATCGCGTCAATGTGTTGCTCATATGTCACCAGGCAGGATATGATATACATACAGCATCAGGAGCCCCGTTCCAGCGCGGGATCCGAGAACTTGAGGAGATTGTCCTTGCCATCGGACACGAGCAGGCCCATCGTCGGATGCCACTTGAAGCACTTGACGTCCCATCCGTGACCCGGAAGGACGCGTTCTCTCGACCCTCGGAAAGACCAGACACGCACAGTAGAGTTGTCACTGGCTGTAGCGAAGCATGCGTCGTTCGACGAGAAACTGAGACCACGCATGGCTTCTTGATGTGCGGGCGATGTCGTGAGGTTGCTTATGTATTTGACGATTCCAGATTCGTCTGCGGACGCGATGTGGTTACCAGTGCTGTTGGAGGCAAGCGCGCGGATGGCAGTTTCGTGCGCTCGTAAGATGGTTTCAAAGTTGGACGTCAACCGGTTCCATGCCGTGTACTCTCCACTCGTGGAACTGGCCAGTACGCGGCGTCTCTCTGTCATCCACTAGGTAGCGACATCAGGGGGGGGGGGGGGGAAGACCGACGACACATCAGCGAAATGACGAACTGTGACCGCGTTGACGGGGACCTTGGCGCGCGATATGCATGTGGCAGTCGGGGTTGTCTACCACCAAAATGGTTTCGTTCTCGGACACTGATTGATCTGTGTATGGTGTGTACAGATTTGCCTACACATCAATGTTTGAGAATCGTACAAGCTATCTGTGATGCATCAGGGGAGGATGCCCGGTGAGGACGGAGTCAAAGGGATGAGGAGAACGATGTGGCGTACCTGTCTGTCCAGGGCCCTTTGGACACTCGTCAAGCATTACCCTCCAGTATATGCAGTCTGGTCTCATAGCCTTCTATTGGATCTTTCGAGATGGAAAAGACAGCAGGTGGGGCATAGTAGTTGTGTGAAAGAGTGAATTGATGAAGCCAAGCCACTCGAGTTGGAACGCTAAAGTCCTTGGAACTGAGAAGATGATGTGGAAATCTTGAAGACGAGGTGAAGAGAGGCTTGAGCGGTCTGTCGGGGGGCCCTCAGAAGAGGATATGGTTGTATCTGAGGATGGGAAGAATGTCAATGGGATAAAGGAAGAGAAGGAGAGGGGGGAAATAACTGACAGAGAGGTGCCTGTCTCCGATGAGAAAAGGGGATGGCGCTCTAGTGTGTCGACGTGTCAACGCTGACCGGAAGCATGGAAAACAAACAGGTGAGGTTGAGGGGCGAGGCGAGCCTCAGAAGCGATTGCCTAGTGGACCAGAAAATGAGCCGTTGGATTGAGATTTTGTCCTTGTCGTAGCTTGCACGAGAGGAATCGCTGGGGTATGAAGTGTAAAAGACGGAAGGGTGTTGGACCCACGAGGCCAATATGACGACAAACGGATCAGCCTCGGGTTGACGAGGGCGGGCAAAACCGCTTAAAGGCAGATCGTATGGAGAACCTGGGTAGTTCGGGTTCGGCCAAAATGTTCGGTTTCTTGGCAATTCCTGATCAAGGGGGTCCCGGGCCGGGATTCCGGGACACGGGGGTTAGTTCGACCCTCAACTGCGGTATGAAAAAAAATGACCACCTCAAAAATTAGAAATCTGAGATCTCAAGTGCTGGTTATGTCAAAACCATGCCTTTTCTGTTCGGACACATGGTTTCCGAGTGCAAACTGTAAGGATGGGATCATGGGGAATGTGCTGACCTCAGAAACAAGTCCTGTGACCCCCAACGCCTTTTCTCTGAGCACGTATCCGCCTTCAATGAAACCACATGACGCTGCCGTGTCTGCGCTTGCCATTGTTGCCATCCACCGCTCCGTCCTCATTGCCTTGCCTATCTGCCTCAGCTCACCTTGCCAAGACCCACCGCAGCCAAGTACCCAAGTTCTGTGCTGAAGGCACTTGATCGCCCACCATCGTCGCCTCGAGCCAGCAAAGACAACGACACACCCAATGTCTTGCCAGCTGAATACCACATTGCTGAACACGCTGTCCTTCTCCCTTTGTATGTCTCTGTCTCACACCTTCATCGTAGAATCCCGCTCTCGTTCCCTTCCCCCCTTCTACATAGCCATGGTCAAAGCACTCTTTTCACCTTCCTTTCTCAACTACCTGACGGACAAAGCACGATGCTTGGACCGTGCGCCCATGGTTACACCCTCGATACAACACTCGGTTCTCCTTCAATCGATCGCCAAACGTTCTTTACTTACATTGCCGAGCGGGATTGTCGCCGGCTGCAATATTTTCATTCTTTTCTTTTATCTTTTACTCACCCTCACTTGTAGCATACTTGTCTGTACTACATCAATCCCGAAGTATAAATACCCATTGCCTGGCCTCGCTCAAAGGCAGGCAACTGTCTCTCTCTCTCATGTGCGATTTTTTTCCTTTCTCTCATCGTCTGATCAGTCCCGAAACGGTGTTGCATGCTGTCCATTGCTGGGATTATTTGCAAATCTGTATGTTTCCCCTATCATCGATAGCTGACTCTTCCCCAGGTTGTTCCGTGGCTAAGCATACTCACCATTGCGCGATTAACAACCGCATCTGGCGTCTTGCGATCCTCGAACTAACAACTGCATCAGCCACACTGGCTCCGCTTGTCAAAGTACTGACATCGACCAGCGAATCTCTGTTATCCTTGTCTCACGCCACAGTCCTCACACTGCTGTGTCTTTCCACGAACGCCCTCAGCATGTCCCTTTCCCAATCGCTACTGGCTGCGGACTCGAAGGCAAGGGTGGCGCTCATGAGCGTGCTCGTTCAAACGCTCCTTCATTCGGATTGTCTTGTGTGGGTGGCAGCTGCAAACCTTGCGTTTAACGTTGGTGCTTGGGTGCAGAAGGGCCAAGTCGCAAGGGCCAATGGTGGAGAAGATGCTGGCACCGATGGGATTTGGGCGGTTGAGGAGGACGGGGAGTGGGAGGTTGAATTGGTGAGCGCAGTCACGGAGGCGCTCGCCAACGAGGAAGATAGTGAGGATGCGGGTGAGTTTTTCCTTTCTGCTTGCGCATACCGTGATTCCGATCACCGGGAGAGGTTATGAATGAGCACAAGTCGCTGACAGGGACTGTTTGTAGTGCATCATTTGTCCACAACGTTGGCATTTCTGATCCGACTATCACCTTTTTTATCAAGATCAACTTGCTCCACTGCTCGGCGTTTTGCAGGTGAGCGAGACATTGAAGGGCAAGTTGGCAGAAGATGGGAAGTTGAAGGTATGCAAGAGCATATCCGCCCTCCCCTTTCTCGCCCCAAGCGCCAAGCAGTATACACTGAGGGTTGTGCTGGAGTAACAAGATGACAAATGAAACATATATATGCGATATACCTCACTGAGCAGTCTGCACACCCTGGATCCATTAGCCTTTATTACCAGCTCCTCAACCACTATATTCCATATGTCACGATTCCTGAAGTCTAACGCAATTTCAGCAGTGCGAAGATTCTTATCCTTTGCTTGAATATCCGCACCTGCCTTGAGGAGTCCCTTGATGCACTCCTTGCTTCTGGTGAATGCTTCACAGTGCAGCTGGGTGAGGCAGTCATGATCTGCAACATTCAGGCTCATGCCCAGCTTGAGGAGGATATGGGTCGATGCCCTGTTGTGCTGGTACACGGCACAATGCAGTGGTGTGTTGTGCATGTAGCCCAAGCTGTCCGGTTCATCAATCGCAATTTCTGGTTGGCAAACCACATACAGCAGCGCCAGGTACTTTCCCAACTGCGCAACGGAGTGCAAACAATGGTGTCCCTGTGAATTGAGGAGGCATGGGTTTATGCAATGTTATATGAGTAGGTTGATGGTATTCACAACTGTTGTGCACAACCTAGCGTTGCCGCGACTCGGTTAGTCCCGAGTCGGCTTACCTAAGTCACGACTTGGCCCAGAAATGGCCTGCCTCACCGCGGCATCGACTTGAGTTGACGCTCAAAGTCAACTCAAGCCTTTTTTTTTTTTTTTTGATACCATTAACAGTACGAGCTTTCACCCGCGTACATGTACGGTACACAAGTGCCCACAAATAATATCAACAACACTACAGGTAGGACAGGACATCGGGAATGGCTAGGGAAACAATGTTCAAATTTTATAAATGACCAGTCAGAGCAGGCATCACTGGACAGCGAGGGCAGACTGTGCAAGTGATTTCCCAACCTGGGAGTGTAATCTGTGTATATCTCATCATTAAGAACAGTTTGCTGTATGGATGTGTTGACACCTACCGCAGACAGTGCTTGTATGGGGGGTCGTGTTCATGCAGAGGGAAGTCGCTTGCAGTCTTGAAGTCTCGTCCTGAAATTTCGGTGCCAGCAACGTCCCAATCGAATGTCACATCACTCTGAAGTCCCTCCTTCACCAAGAGATCGTCAAAAAGGCGGCAAAAGTGATCGTAGTTGGGCTTGCCCTCGAAAGAGAGCGAGCGGCAGTGCTCAAAGAGCATGCGAAACTCTGGCGGGAGTTCATGGAACATGGCAAGCGTGGTGATTGATCACTTACTTTCGAGAATGTCCTGATGCCCCAAGCCCTGCCATGGCAAAAAGCCCCACATGAAGTAGAATAGGATGTAGACGACGGACTCCAGATCATCTCGCCTTCCTAGCTCCGAGCCGAGGTGACTATTGATAGATGTGAAGGTGGCGGTTCCAACAGGGCCAAGATCCTTCTTGAATGGAATGTGTAGGTGCGTATTGGGATCCCGGAATTCTTTCAATAGCCCAAAATCGATGAGGTGTACGACATTCATGTGCTTTCTGACACCCACAACGATATTGCTAGGTTTGAGATTGTGGTGAACGAAGCTGCAAGAATGGATGTACTGCAAGCGACGAAGCTAATCATAGTAAACATTAGTCCATCAGTCATGGTCACAGAAGTCGAATTCACTCACCAGCTGCCCAGCCAAAAGCAATACA
>Ga0307510_10004686_pt1 | contig 16142 bp, 14 predicted proteins | sample 12_EM_MG_FD_207224 | JGI IMG/M metagenome (GOLD analysis project Ga0307510, IMG submission 207224) | Populus trichocarpa ectomycorrhiza microbial communities from riparian zone in the Pacific Northwest, United States - 12_EM | ecosystem: Host-associated > Plants > Roots > Unclassified | place...
TTGAATGTATTAAAATAAAATAGAAACGATGTACTAGTAGATTACCAATAGACTACAGGCATAGACGAAATATTGTTGAGTGTCAGTAAGCCTGTACATCACAGTGCATGAGGGTATCGTACCTGTTTGTCAATCATCACCAAAGCGTCGATTGACATGATTCAGAAATGGCTTGCCCATGACCCTTCTGCAAACTCACACACCCACGCCTGGCTGAGTCCGGACTCCCACGCATACAGCTTGACGCGCCATCCCTTTTTGAGCGCAGTGCACATGCAACCGCGGAACCCTTCCTTGTTGAACTGGCTGATGTTGCCGTCCCCAGTCACAAGGACGATCATCAACCCAGGTGGTGGCACATCCACAGTCGAGACCACCTGCAGCAGCTTCAGCTGTAACAGTTTGTCGACATCTTGTTCGTGGTAGCGCATACAACCACTGCCACGCACCAAAGGTGCCTGCACCGCGCGTGGATGATTCGCAGAGGCAGGGGTTGCACTGCTGCTGGACATTGCTGGCTTGGACAAGTCGGTTGCCAATGTGATACTGGATGACGACCAGTGGGCGTACTCCTTTGCAGCATTCACGCTGCCGCTGCCGCCACTGCCACTACCACTGCCACTACGCCCTCGGAAGTGACAGTGGCGCCAAGATGAAACCCTGTCCGGGCCATTGCTGGTATAGGGGACATGTGCATATACATGGACTTCATATCCAAGTTGGGTGGCAGGTTCCACTGGCTGATACAAAGGCAAAGAAGCAACGAGCACGCGTCGCGTGACGTTCCAGGATAAGCGTGAGCATGGCATCGGACATCCATCTGACCTTGGTGTGGATGAGGTGGTGTGGGTGTCTCTGCAAATAGGTCAGGAATCCGATGAGAATGTTGGAGCTGTGGGGAAGAAGGAATAAGGGTCATAAGCCTCAAGGTCGGTCGGAAGAGATAAAGAATTCCCAGACATACTAGTTGATGAAGACGTTGACGAGTGGTTGTCTGGGCCTTGGAGGTGGTCCCTGTGGATCAATAAAGTTGGGCGTGGAAGACTGCAGCAACTCATTTGAAAGGACACCCATGAGGAGCTCTGCCTCTGCTGCGAACAGAAACTTGAGTTTGATCGCAATCTGAGAATTGTCTTCATTGAGAGACACGTCGTGAACATGAACAGATTCTACAGCAGTGATGGACGAACTGCCAACTGCAGAACTAGGAGTGCCAGTTGAAGGCTGTTTGGGAGGCAGTTGGGGTCGTGGCCATGGTCCGGGTCGCAGTCAGGATTGTGGTCGGGGTGGTGGCTGTGGTCATGGTCATGATCATGGTCGGGGTCAGAGTTGTAGTCATAGTTGGGGACGGTGGACAGGGTCAGAGTTATCGGTTGTGGACCTGTGGTTGCGATTGAGAGAGCACAACAGAGCGAAAGATGAGCGCTGAGCCCACACGTTGGAGATTATTTGCAAGTCACGCGGTTCCATAGAATATTGTTCCCCAACACTGCGGTCAAAAGACAGTCGAATTACGTTTGTAGCCTACATTTCAAATCCAGATCACAGTAAAAAAGGGCAATTCTTCAAGATTACTACAACATACTCCAATGCAATCACAAACAATGTTTCCTGGATCATCCACATTGACTAGAGTTTGCCCTCCTCGTCACCGATGAATTTCATAATCTTATCAAAATCTGCATGAAAATCTTCCTTGAGTAACCCTGCAAGGAGGTCAGCGCCATTGGCATCATCAAGCATCTCCTTCTCTGACGTCACCCAACCCTGCGTGAAACTAAGGCGCCTTTTCTTCAGATGAAATTTCAACATTTGAAGGGCTTCCATTGTAAGAGGACTAATCCAATTCCTCCTCTTTGTATCCGTTTCGCCGCTCAAAGAAAAGACGCGTTTGCACGGAATGGAAGATGCCTGGATCGGGAGATAATCCATCGCCATTGAAAATAGCGTTGGATATGTCAACCAGTTGATCTAGCATGCCTCGTCAGTAAAGTTCAACCACCATTAATGCCACTACCTACTTCCCAAAACTTGAGAGGGTCATTGCTCTGCACTGAGAATGGTGGCATCACATAACTTAGATATTCTTGCTTGACTGTTGGTCTATTTTGACCCAGATTACATGTGTCAATACCAATTTCCATGTCGTCTAGCTGGTATTTGGCTGGAAGTGACATATAACTTGGCTCTCCCCATGCTTCTGGGATAATTGGCCCTGGTTCTGTATCTGCATCAGTAGTGGGCATCTCGCGCGTGTAGTAATCGCTCATCTTAGGGGATAAGTGAGGACGAGTTTCAGGGAGTCGCGTATAAATAAACTCACTGTTTCTTGGATTTTTTTCTCAGCTGCAGCAATGAAATCTTCGCCCCAATGCTTGCGAATCCACGTCATACACAAAATGGGGTTCAGGACTACAGGTGTCAATTAGCCTAATTTTCTGGGGCAGCAAGACAAAAGTGCTTACGCATCGTAATAATATATGCACTGGTGCAATCCATGCGAGAATAGTACTTTTCTGCCCATTTCAGCCCGGGTCGGATCAATTCCTCCAAATGAGGGTTGTTGTCAGCAAGCTTCTCCCACTTTGACATGAATAACTCAAATGCGGGAATAGAACCGCACAAGAGCAGTGTCTTCTCGCCCGACATGCTCTGCTGGACAGGGTGCGGAACCTATTGGCGTAATTTCATCAGGATATGGCTGATACCTCGCATATGACTTACAGCTAAGACGGCCTGGACATCTCCTATCACCTCCCAGCTATGAGACGAGATCTGGTACTCGCCCATTTCCTCCTGAGTCTTGGGGAGAGCAAGGAAGTGATCGACGGCCTTTTAAGTTGACTAGTTAGCAGATATTACAGTGATGAGGGTAGGGCCTTACTGGACACATTTGAAGGAGTTGGGTCAGCATGTGATAAACGGAATCCCACCTTGTGCGAACATCTTGCAGGAGCTGCAAGGGTTGGACTTTGACAATCTTAGACGACTGATCCGTGAACCACCCTTCTTGGTTGCCATTTTGGAGATTACGATTGAAGGTGTGTCGACGTTCACCTGATCCTCGAATAGCTCGGACCGCTGCCCAAGCTTGTGGTATGGGACTAGAAGGGACGGCGTTGTCACCAGACAGAGAGTTAGTGTTCTTGTCACCAGCCATACCAGATGCAGCATCTATCACCCGTCCAGAACAAAGATTAATAATGTGGGCGAAGCACATGATCCGACGATCATGTGCATCAAAGGAAACGTCACACGCTGCCAACATTGTCTCAAGCGCCTTCATCATGGTATCATTATTCAACGCGTTGTTGAGGGTGATATGTCCCACCTTGAGTAGAGTAATAAGCGTCCATTAATCACCAGAAGAATGTCGTTGCCTTACCTTAAGTGTGATACTGGCCCTATCCAGAAGGTGCATCAAGGTCGCTGCTAGTGTCGTTCCAGTATGGCCCTGTTCAAGACAGTGAAAAGCGATGAGTGCGGTCTTGAGTTGTAAAGCTGAGGTTCCATTGACCTGTGCCACCCAATGGGCGGTGACAGCCAGATAAGAATTGTATGATTGATCAGACCATGTGTCCGCCATTAAGGAGACACGCCCCATAGCGGCCTTGATTTAAGAAATGAGAAGATATATTATTTATGGAAGGGGTTGGGGGTAACATGCCACAAGGTCAGCACGCAATTCTGTAAAGTACCCTCTCCAGGCTTGGAGAATGAGCTGGCATATCTTTGTTTGACGGGGGATCAAACTGTCTTTGAGACCAGGTCGTAGGAGTAGCAGAATCGCCCTGAACTCGGGACACCCGACGACGCTCAGAGACTTGCAGTTTGAAACAGGGAAACATAAGTGTGGTAAATATAAAAAGACAAAAGATGCTCCACCTGGTCATCTGCTACAATGAAATTGAGAAGGCACATGTGGAACTTCTCCACGGTGAATTCATCTGGTTGTTCGACTTGCAAGGCTTCGGCTCCACTCGCAGCTTGGGATCGGGACTGCGACTCGAGAGGTTTCCAACCGTATTGGGGGGCTAAGGTCGTGTGTAACTCGTAGTGGTACTTTCTGATGTGACCACGGAGGCCCGAGCTTGATGTGGTCTTCGAATACTAATAGTAGGTGTTTGAAGGCCAACTAGCTGGGTCCTTCTCTTTGGCCGTTCTATGAAGTATTGTTTAGGTCACAAAACTGCAGAGTTCCACGCATAGGAAACTTACAGGCACACTTTGCAGATGACCTTTTCTCCTACTGCTGATTTGTCGAAAAAATATAGAACATCACTTGTGGGGACCTTAGGTAAGGCGATGGCGTCGGGATCGTTGACCTTTATTTTGTCGCCATGATCAACTTGGGCTGGCTCGTCGCTACCTGAGACATTATCCAGATTAAAGCTTTCTTGAGACTCAGCAGGTTGAGATGCAGGTGCCAGACTGGGTGAAGAGGGTTTGGATCGTGAATGGGCGACAGCTGTACGATGGTGTGCCATGAGTGTTGGTTAGGAAAGGACTTGAGGTTGCCATACCTTTATATCATTTTTGAAAGACTGCACCTTGTCAGGAAAGTATGGGGGGGCCGCACCTTGTCAGGAAAAGCATGGGGTTGAGTTTGAGATGAATCAGAGTGGAATGAGTCAAAGAATGACACATGTCTATTGTGAGCGTGCCAGTGTGCAAGTATGCACATGGGAGCGCCTATTTATGAACACATGACATGTCGATTGGAACTCATGACATGTTGATTTAAACTTACGATGCATTGATTTCTGGAAAAAACAACATAATAGAAACAGTAGCTACATACAGCTTCACACAGGATCCACATTGAGAGCACAGGGTACAGTAATTCCAAACTACTTATCGTGAAAGCGTAAGAGTCGCATCAAGGTTCGACATATCGATGGCAAAGTCCCTGGAATTTGTACTGCTCTTTTCTTCATTGCCTGCCCTTATCCGATTTTTATCCAACTTCTGTGCGAACTTGGTGTGAACACTGAAAGAACCAGTAAAGATGACCATCTTGTGGGTAAGAGAAGAGAGGGAAGGGCCATGTTCCCGAACTAGCGAGGACGCACAAGGTAAAGAAACCGGGGAAGCGTTGATGCTGGTGTGTTGGCATCGACATTAGCAAGCATCGGCATGTTGACGTGACGAGGCGGTGACGTGGCGGAAGGCAGTGGCGATGATGAAGAGACGGTGGCGTAGGCGGCGACGCGTAGTGACGAGGACAGACGATGGCGAGTGCGAGCGGTTGCGAAGGCCAATGCTAATGTGACAGCAAGCGGAAGTCCCGCGATTGATAAGTTGTCAAAATAAAAATTTCGAATTGTGGATTGTTGGAATTACCTTCAGTGTTATGTTCCTGGGTTTACGCAGGGTGCATTTTTCTTCATTTTCTACCTGCTTACTAAGCCTTTCCCATCACGTGACCAACCACCCATCCATCTCGATCACCTGACCAATCACCTGACCACCCACATGACCAGTCACATGCCACTTCAGTCACCTGCTCCTCAAAGTCACCTGTCCTATATCACCTGCTCCCAAGTCACCTGCACATCACCTGATACTCCCTCACCTGACCTCACATGACCCTATCCCTGCCCCTGACTCGTCTCTATTCGCTTACCTCAGCCTTGCTTCCGGATTCTCAGCCCGCTTACTATACTTTTCCCATAGCCTTGTTTTACGACTCATACTGACTCCTTTCTTGTTACCTTCACGCGTGAGTTGGTTCCGCACTATATGACTCCATCTTTTGGGCTATGACTCGTTACTAGTACAAGTACTAGTCGTATTAGGCCTTAGTCATACAGCCTCCTCACATGTATATAAACCCTTGTGTTTTCCTAGAGTTGGGCCTTAAGCCTGACTTGGTTTAATCCCAAGTGTTGTAGCTTCCCCAGCCTTTCTCGAAGTCGTCTCAAACATCATTGAGACTCTCCCCTTATCCTTCCTCTCGCTTTACCAAGCACCTTGCTCAGGCGCAGTTAGTAACTTGCGCACTCTTCATCTACCTGTCCACTAGAGAACCACTGTTCGAGACCGGCTGTAGGTCACAGTAATTGCTATGCCCTCTACTGGACTAGCACATCCTGATATCGTCATCGCTGTTGTGCACGCGTGCAAACGAGCCACCCCAGCAGCATCCTAGGGCCAGTGTTCGCTACCTGCGATCCCTAGACGTACAAGTCCCGCCGCTGTTATACAAACCCATGCACGTCACACCTTAGGGTCCTTGGCCCTTAACATTCAGGTACTGTGACACGACAGTGACAGCGATGACGAGGATTTGTATGAAAACTATTCCCTTTTCACTCAAATTCCTTTGGATTGTAGAGGTCAGTGGGTCGTTGAAAGATGAACTAGACAGAGGATCACCTTTGGGGGTTGTTTGTGTGACTCGAACGGTTTGTTGACTTCTCTCGCTTTGTGCAAATTGCAGTTCCGCTTGAGAACCATGCGGACGCCCAGTATGAAAGTATGAGGGCGAGAGCGCTGACAATCCTGACTATGGCGAAGGTCATGCCGACACTGGCTTTGTTTGCGAAAAAGCCTTTGGAGGTGGCGCCTGTTGTCGGATCAGGAGATACGGTGGACGTAGAACCAGCGGTGTTCAGGAGGAAGTTGGGCCCCGTGCTGGTACCGCCAAGGCCTGTCATACTCCCCGGTTGGTAGGAATACGAACAGCCTGTCGCTGAGTAGTTGGGGATGTTGGACTGTCCCTTGGACACAGTATTGATTTGAGAGCTGATGAATAGTCAATAACGGGCAACAATGCAGAAAAGGGAATTGGGGCATACGAAGAAACATCCTGCAAAAGAGATGCTGGGGTGTTCGAAGTTGTTGCAGGACCGGACGTCGGCAAGGACTTGGAGTGGCAGGAGTGGCACACGGGGATGGCGTTGCAAGAGAAGCGGAGGGGGGAGTAGCGCTCGCTCCGTAGCAGCTTCCACCATATTGACCGTTGTTGTGGTTGCTGCTGCTGGCATATTGAACGTCGTCGCGACTGCCGCTGGCGTTGTGACTGCCAGCGTATTGACCGTCGTCAGGACCGCTGGCGTATTGGCCGTCACTGTGCCAGCTGCTGCTGCCGTGACCAGTCGAGTACTTCTTGAACGATGAGCCAGTTAAAAAGCGACACGAAAAGGAGCACCTCAGCAATACTTCCAATCTTTGCAATTGGCCAAGTCATTCAACTTCAGTTGCAGAGGCGTGTTCTCTGAATCAGTACGTAACGCTACAAGTGGCCTTGTCAGTGAACATAAACAGTAAGATGGACAGAGGACGTACCCATCATGATATGCCTGTTGAAACTTTTTGGTCCAATAGCGATCACCAGATATGGACCAATCCCTTCGATAACCTCACTTCCACTGACGACTCAGACAAAGCAGTCCGTATAGCCAAGTAAATCCAAGCCGGAAGGATTCATGTTCATTCGTGACCTGCGAGTGCTCTCACCATCATCAGGAGCACTATCGGGATCAAACTTGGCAAGTCGTCTTTCCCTGAGTGCAATACACTCACGGTACGAAAGCTTCTTGATCGCGTCTGACTTGCCTGTTGTACCAGATTTGTCACACCACACATTGTGACCAGAGAAAGATGCCATCACATGACCCGACAAGAACGACAATCACAATGGCAACAAGGATGGTAACACCCTCGATCTGGGGGTTCACCATCGGGGCGGGGTTGACCAAAATCCTGGAAGAGGCCGAGTAATAGAGATACTGAATAGGTAGAAAGTATTTGACGTACTAGAACTTTGTCCTTGAGCACCAGCCACATTAATTGAAGTAAATTTTTGCTTGCGCGTTGAGGAACAATGTTCTGGCCAAAGATTCGTTTCCAGTCTTCAATAGACGCTTTGTACATGTCTTCGGAAGACTGAAAAGCAGTGGGAAGGCTCACAGCAAAGCCGCCTGTAAGATTGGTTGTGCTCTGTAATCCCTGGGGCACATCAGCAGGGGACGTAGCCATTATGTCCAGTTTTCGCGGATCCTTCTCCGCTGCGCGGGATTCGCTAAGATCTCAAGAAGTTGGTTTGGAGTGGGCTTGGTAGATAGTTGGGTTGACGGTGGGAATGAGAATGGATGGGAGGGCTTCTGCTTGGCGTGGTTGAGCCTCGACAAGACAAATGTCAATGGGGTCCATCCCATGAAAATGTTAGCACTTGCGACGGAGAACGGGTAGTGATGAAAATCCACACCCTCTTTCAAGCCAATGGTGTCTGGTGACTCTGGTCTATACATGGGAAGAATGCAAGCCAGCAAAAGGAACTGCGTTGTTGGAGAGGGCAGAGGACGGACAGCTTAGGTTGACTTCTAGTCACAACTCAAGGCAAGTTGGCAATCAGCATTGGCTTGGTTAGCGGAGGCGTCATAAGCAACTTGCTCCGGCCCGGAAGCTGACTTCTAACCAAGTTGCGGCAACACTAGTGGCTGTAATGTAATTAGTATGCATTAAGTGATAGCTGCTATGTATCTAGATAACGGGTAAGTCTGAGAGTGCAGGAAAGCGGTAACGCAGACCAGGTATCGTACTAATAAGGAAGGAGAGCTGATATAAGCAAATGCGCATTGTTAAGTGGTACTTAACTGTGTAAATGCTTGATAAATTGAAGGAGCTGTAACATGACTCCCCAATCAGGTCTGAAATACTGTAAGCAATCGGAATCGATTAAGGCATCGAATAATCTTCAGATCTGAGATTTATCTAAGATGAAATGACTTTAATGTCATAATGAAAATCAGCTTAAGTCGCAGATGATATTGTAACAAATCTGGTTAAGTAGATTTGTAAGTGATGGAAGTTTACTTAATATCATTCAAGGGAGATGAATGACATGTGTTTGCAGAATCAGAATAGAGACTGGACAAACAGGTAATCAGACAGAAAGAGTCAAATACTTTGAGACACGTAAAGTAATAACGGAACGGAAAGGTAAGTGGTAATAACCAAATTAAGTATGAAATGCGTCAATGATGGGAGTCGAGAAAATGGTAAGCATAAGAGAGAAAAGAGAAGCGAAGGGTTAGTCTAAAGTTAAACCCTTAACGTAATAGTACAGTTAAAATGGAACTGGAAAAGTGGAAATCTTGATGAAAAAGAGAAAACAAACAAATAAAAGAAAGTCCACAAGTTGAGTGTGGACAGGAATGGGCTGTGGTGTAAAAGAAGGTACCATACTGCTACACTAAGGTAGTCTGTATAGTAAGTAAAAACGCTTGTAAGTAAACCAAGTCCAAAATGCTAAAGATAGCGATATTGGTAGGTGTTACCTATTTGAAGCAGAATACCTTCTTGTTGCGGGGACACTCGCGGCAAATGTGTCCAAGTTGGTGGCACTTGTGGCAGCGCTTGCTCTTGTTGGAGCGTGGGCCAGCCGGAGTGGGCTTCCTGTTCTGGTATTTGCAGATATCATGGGTGTGATCATGTAAGATACGGATTTGATTAGTATAATTGGTCAGAAGAGGACATGGTACGTGTACAGGGGTGAATGCAGGAGTGCATGCGGAGGCAGGTGGGCCAAGTGCGATCGCTCCGGACATGTAGCGGTCGATGGCAGTGTTAGTGCCGGAGTACATAATATGACTGTGGAAGGGGGCAACGGCACGGAAGAATGTGGCGTAGGCTTCGGGATAGCCTTCAAAATCTTCCATGTGGGCGAGAATGCAGCCTAATACATTAGCGTTCTTGAGTGCACTAAGCGCTTCCATACGTCGCTCCAAATAGTACATGTGACGTTCTTGGAGTGTGTTGATCTGGCGTTGAGTGGCATACTGTGCCTCTTAATAGTGGCGGTAAGTGAGGACTCCTGCAAGGAGGTCCTTGGGGCAGTGCTTGGTGAGAATCCAGTCGATTACCTTACCACATTGCACTTTGGAGTCTAAGATCTCCAACTGTGAAGGGGTGAGTGTTGGGCATATGTAATCGACGGGGGTAGGGTGTAAGCCTCAGAGTGTGATGGGATAATTCTTGCTGAAGGTACTGGTGATCTCAGGTTGTGCGATTGTGAGATCATACTTGATCCAGGGGGCTACGATCTGTTCGCGTGGCATGGCGGGATCTGGGATGAGTAAGCAGAAGTAGTCAGGGGAACCAATGGTATTGAAGATCCATGGCTCTCCAGGGTTTTCTCCGCTGAGTTTGATGTTAGGTGGGCACATGCTGTTACTGTGGATCAGAGATGGAGGTGGAGATGGCCAAGCATCTAAGACACCAATCTGTGGGTCTTCATCTTCATCTTTGGATGAAACAAGGGTGGTGGATGACAGAGTGGCTAGGCGCGGTGGCTGGGCGTTGTCCCATGTGCGCTGGGAAGGTGTCCAGTCTTCATAGGGGGGTGCCAACCAATCTGTGTCATCTGGTCATTTCAGGCTCATGCACATTTTGAGTGTTTGTTGTGCAGAATTCTTACCATCATCATTGATGACTTTGGTAAGCATCTTCATTGCTTCTTCATGGTTGATGCTCCATAGGCCATTGGTAGGCGTGATGTTAGTAAGATTCTTTACCAGAGGGAGTTTGACCTGCTGGTACTTGGGCTTGGGTTTGTTCTGATCGAATAAGTCATCGATCGGCAGAAGGAGAGGGGGCGCTTCTTCTTCTTCATCATCTAGATCTATCTTGAAGAGGAGAGAAGGAGGGGTGTACTCATCACTGCTGCTGTTGATATCCATGTCACTTGGGGATCCTGGTTCAGCGATGGTAGATGAGAAGAGTGGTGCCTTCTCAGCGGCGACGTTGGCAAGAGTGCAGAGTGCAGTGAACATGTTGATTGGCTGTAAGAGTGGAGAGGAGTGGAGTAAAGTGTACAGAGTGAACTGAGGATTTTGACAATTGAACTGAAGGTCTTTTATATCTTTAGAGCTCATACTTTTGTGCTAAGATATTCTTCTAAGAGTTCAGGTGCATGTATGTCCTTTGCGTCTACCCATTGATTGTCAGCAGACGGATATCCTTTCCATCTTACTAAGTATTGCATCTTCTTGTTCTTGCCTGTGCATTGGGTATTGATAATCTCTTCTATTTCATATTCTTCTTCTCCATCAATAATCTCAGGAGGTGGTTGCATGTATGTTTCTCCATAAGCTTCTGTTTCATTGTATGGAATTAGAAGGTCTATGTGAAACACATTATGAATCTTCATTGTTGGTGGAAGTTCTATGCGATAAGCGACCGGTGATATTTGTTTTAGAACTTTGAATAGTCCATATCATCTTGGTGATAGCTTCCTTGAAGGTGTGTTGACTCAGAGATTACAAGAGTCTAACATTACTTTATCGCCTGGAGATAATGTTCTCTTTGGTGTGTAATGCTTAAAACGTTTACTAAGTGATTGTTGTGCATCTGTTCGTGCTTTCTGTATCGTTAGTAATCGTTGGTGTGCACTAGGATTAGTGTCTTCTTTGATTGATAAGTTTGCGGACAGGTTGATTCCTAAGATCAATTGATGTGGAGTGTATTTGGTATGTTCATGCTTCCATGAGTTATGTGCGAATTCTGCAATTGGAAGTAGTGTACTCCAGTTGTCTTGTCATCCATTAACAAACTCTTTGAGATAGTTCTCTATCCATAAGTTCATGCGTTCAGTTTGTCCATCAGTATGTGGGTGGAATGCTGAACTAATATTTTGTTGGATGTTTGTCGCTTTGCAAATAGCTTTACTAAAGTTGCTTGTAAATCTTGGATCTCGATCTGATATGATTCTTTTAGGAATTCCAAACCAAGGGAATAGGTGTTGTAAGTATAACTTTGCAACGCCTTGTCCATCTATGGTTTTATTGCATGGTATGAACTTTGCTGCTTTGGAACATCCTTGATCTATGATCGTAAGGATTGAATCATAGGTGTTTGAGGTTGGTAGATCGGTAATTAAATCCATTGAAACATATTGAAAGGGGCCTTGTTCTACAAATGTGTTTAGATGATAAAACAGTGCATGTTTCATGTGTGTGATGACTTTTGTTTCTTGACTTGTTGTGCATCCTTTCACATAATCTTCTACAAATTTGCATAATCGTGGTCCTTCATAGTTTTGTTTGACTAAGTCATATGTATTAGAAATGCTGGGATGACCACTGATAGGTGAGTCATGGATTTCTTGTAAAACTTTGCAATGTGTTTCAGGATTATTTTCTAGATAAACCTTATTAACTTTGATTTCTTTGCTGGTAAATAAGGTTTCGGGTAGGAGTGTGACACTTTTATTAGGATTTACTCCCTCTTCAAAGTCTTTTCTTCAACTAAGAAGGTCAGCAATGGTATTGCTTTTACCAGGAAAGTGTGTGATTTCAAAGTTGTAATCTTGTAGAAATTCGTGCCATCTAGCTTGTCTAGGGCTGATCTTTTGTGGAGTCTTAAAATATTTAAGATTATTGTGATTGGTCCTAATGAGGAATTTCTTTTGTGCACCTAAAAGAAGCTGACGATTAGCCTTTAGGGCATTAATGATTGCTAATAGTTCGCGATCATATATGTCATAATTCTGTTCAGCTGGTAATAATGACTTGCTAAAGAAGGTGATGGGATGACATCCATCACTAAAATCTTGTGACACTGTTGCTCCAATTGCATGTGCGGATGCATCAGTATCTACGATGTAACGCTTTGTTGGATCTGGATTTCTAAGCACTGGATAACTTGTAAATTTGCGTTTGAGAGTGTCAAATGCGTTTTGTTGGTCATCTTCCCATTTCCATGTATGATTTTTCTTTGTAAGATCATGGAGGGGTCGTGCCAATCTTGAGTAATCTTGTATGAAATCCTTGTAGTAATTTCCAAAACCAAGGAATGAGCGTAATTCTGAAACTGTAGTAGGAATGGGCCAATCAGTAAGACCTTTGACTTTGATTGGGTCCATCTTGACTTGTCCATTTCCTACAATGACACCTAAGTACTCTACTTCATGTCTGTGGAAGTGACATTTCTCTGGTTTTAGGAATAGATCGTTGTCTTCTAAGCGTTTGAGGACTATGGATACAATTTTGATATGTTCTTCAATGTCATCGCTGTCTGTGACAATGAGAATGTCATCCATATAGATTATAACATTGCCAGTTGCGACTAGATCATCAAATAATGCATCCATCATTGTTTGAAATGTGGCTGGAGAGTTGGTTAGTCTGAAAAACATAACTAAACACTTGAATAATCCTCTGTTTGTTTTAAAGGAGGTTTTCCATTCATCGCCCTCTTTGATGTGGACATTGTTGTATCCCCATCTAATGTCGAGTTTGGTAAACCATTTCTTTTTAATGAGTTTAGAGATTAATTCTTTGATGAGTGGTAGTGGATAGGTATTTCTGACTGTCCAATTGTTGAGTGCGCGATAATCTTGAACTGGTCTAAGCTTTCCATCTTTCTTTTAACAAAGAAGAATGGGGAAGTATATGGACTGTTGGATCGTCTAATGTATCCTTTGGCTAGATGTTCATCTAAGAATTTGTCTAGTGCTTCTTGTTGTCCTTCTGCTAATGGATACACTTTACAATTAAGTGTAGTTGGTGCTTCTGGTAATAGGTCTATAGTGTGATCCCATGGTCGTCGTCCTGGGAATCTAGTACTTTCTTGATTGCTAAAAACTTTACCATATTGATGATATATGCTGGGAACTTGTTCTTCCCAAGTGCGTTGTCTTTTGTCAGATGCTTGAGTGGCTAGCTCAGTAGCTGTAGTGGTTTTTCTGACAGTAATAGTGTTGCGTTCATTACTAGGAATGAATTTGTAGTCATCTTCAAATTCTAAGTTGTCTTCTTTGAGTTCTGGTATGTACTCTTCAGGTTTTGAAGTCCATAGGTGTGCGTCTTTAGTAGATGCAGTGACATCTCTGTGGAATATGCCTTCTTTCCAATTGATATCTGGACTGAATCCAGCGAGGAATGGCATCCCAAGGAGCATAGAATCACTACCCATATCCATTATTAAAAATAGTAGTGGAATAGTATGATTCTTGTATTGAACTTCTAATTTTGTTGCATGTGTGATTGAACCATTCTTATTTTGGGTTCTATCTACATTGCATACAACTCTAGATTTTGGTAAATCAATCATAGGAAGGTTGAATCTTTCAACTGTAAGTGGACTAATAAAATTATCAGTTGCGCCTGAGTCTAGTAATGCTTGAAGATTTGCGTGTAGATGTGCAGATTGAAGGGAGACTTGAGCTTTAACTTGGGGGCATTTAGGAATGAATACAGCCTGAGGAAAGATAGCCCACAACATGGCTGCATGTGTTGGGCTCTCTAAAAATTTATTCCTAAGCTTTTCATTTCTTCTACCCATTGTTCTTGTTGTCCTTCATTGAACTTTGCTGCTCATGTGGCAAGTTCTGGAATATCTTCTTCATCATCTTCACTTATTTCTTCAATATGTGCACTTCCAGCATAGGATTGGGATGGTGCTCCTAGCTTTGTGGGTTTAGGGAAAGTGTGTTTGAACTTTCTAGGTTGATTAGACTTGTGTGGAGTGGACTGATAACCTGTCTTTTGTCTAGATTGATTGTATTGTTTGAATTGGGATGTCTGTGATTTGCGCATAGGGCATTCACTAGACATATGTCCAATTTGACTACAATTAAAGCAACGTCCTTCTGAGTGGTGCTTTTTCTTATTGTGTTCAGTGTATGCCTTATTGACTTGAGTGAACACTGGTGGATCTACGTCCATTGGAACTGTTCTATCATTTGGATGAACATATTTGTTTCTATGGTTGCGATTACCATTAGTGTTAAGGGCCAAGGACCCTAAGGTGCGACGTACACGGGTTTGTATAACGGTGGCAGGACTTGTACTTCTAGGGATCACAGGTAGCGAACACTGGCCCTAGGATGCTGCTGGGGTGGCTCGTTTGCACGCATGCACAACGGCGATGATGATATCAGGATGCGCTAGTCCAGTAGAGGGCACAGCAATTACTGTGACCTACAGCCAGTCTTGAACAGACGTTCTCTAGCGGACGGATAGATGATGAGTGCACAAGTTACTAACTGCGCCTTAAGCAAGGTGCTTGGTAAAGCGAGAGGAAGGATAAGGGGAGAGTCTCAACGACGTTTGAGACGACTTCGAGAAAGGCTGGGGAAGCTACAACACTTGGGATTAAACCAAGTCAGGCTTAAGGCCCAACTCTAGGAAAACACAAGGGTTTATATACATGTGGGGAGCTTGTATGACTAAGGCCTAATATGACGAGTACTTGTACTAGTAACGAGTCATAGTCCAAAAGATGGAGTTATACACTGCAGAACTGACTCGCATGTGAAGGTAACAAGAAGGGAGTCAGTATGAGTCGTAAAACGAGGCTATGAGAAAAGTATAGTAAGCGGGCCAAGAATCTGGAAGCGAAATTGAGGTAAGTGGACGGAGGCGATTCAGGGGTAGGGATAGGGTCATGTGAGGTCAGGTGAGGGAGTATCAGGTGATGTGCAGGTGACTTGGGAGCAGGTGATATAGGACAAGTGACTTTGAGGAGCAGGTGACTGAGATGGCATGTGACTGGTCATGTGGGTGGTCAGGTGACTAGTCAGGTGATTGGTCATGTGATCGAGATGGATGGGTAGTTGGTCACGTGATGGGAAAGGCTTAGTAAGCAGGTGAAAAATGAAAAATGCACCCTGCGTAAGCCCAAGAACATAACAATTAGATTTAGTGAATTGCCATTTGAATTGAGCTCATCCAGGATTAAGCATTGTTTGTCTGTAAGCATGTTTCTTCATTTCGTCTCTGGCAGCGTCTTCCCATTCATTGATAGTAACAGGGATCCCTCCTTGTCGATAAAGGATGGATTCTAAGAGCTTTTGCTTGAGACCTTGAGTGAAGAGATGCATTGTACCTTCTGTGGTAATGTCATAGTTTGCTTGAGTACAGAGGTGTTTAAACGTAGAGATGTACATGTCTAGATCGTCTTGGTATATCTTTAATGCCATTAGTTTTTGCTGGGCAGTTTGCTTTTTGGCAGTATCAGTATATGCGTTTGTGAACCTAGTATTGAAATCGTTCCATAAATTTGGATTGTTTCTGTTGATGGGATTTTGTGCTCTGGTTGTAAGTTCTCTCAATAAGAGTACTTGGTTGTTTACCCAATCGTCTATGTTAGGTCCTCTCATGAGTGATAGTGCATACATCGCGCAGAAGTATGGA
>Ga0307510_10004687_pt1 | contig 16142 bp, 24 predicted proteins | sample 12_EM_MG_FD_207224 | JGI IMG/M metagenome (GOLD analysis project Ga0307510, IMG submission 207224) | Populus trichocarpa ectomycorrhiza microbial communities from riparian zone in the Pacific Northwest, United States - 12_EM | ecosystem: Host-associated > Plants > Roots > Unclassified | place...
TACGCTTCGGGAACTGGATAGTGTCATATGGCTTAAAGCTAATCGAAAGTTGTCCGTTTCCTGCGATCGCACCCACTGAGCCGGAGCTGGAGCCCTCCGTCGACATTGGCACCGACTCGTCGATAACCTGAGATTTCCACAGAGCAAGTCTCCTTCTTGCGGTTGGTGGATGCTTCACCATTGGTACAAGGGTGAGCGCGACTTCTTTCTGAAGTTAAGACTGTTCTATCGCCTCGAAAGCGATGCCGGCCACTGGTCTCGACTCTGGCACTGTTTCGAAGAGTTCATAGAGACGTAACCGTTCCTCCTGCTTTGCTTTCATGAGTCTGAGCTTTAGCTCTTGCCTGACGTATGGCGTGATGGGTTCAATAGTGTAGTCTTGAAGGTAACGTTCATCCTCTGGATCTGACTCCCCCACTCGCCGCATAAGGAGAATGGTGTGAGATACATTCATTTCGAGATTAGAGCTTTTTTGAAGAGCTTCGACCAGGCCACTCATTGAAAGCTCGGAAAGTGCGGTTCGGCGGCTTGATTCATAAAGTCTGAGCTGGCGTGGGTTCTCGACAAAATCGATGCATAGACGAGCAGTGGGTCCAAGCTCGTCAAATGCTCTTTCGGCCGCTTCGATATCGCCAGGCGTGAAGTTAAGAACCATGGTACTAGCGGAACCAGAGGGTAAGCGAGGCAAGACAATGTGAATACCAGGAAACTCACACTTGGTGAATTTCATCCCAGGACCATGGGTTCATGATCACCGTTGAGCAGGCTGTGGTCTTCCGCAATGACTTCCATCGATGTTGCCGGGGAGATGTGGTAAAGATGGTATGTAGGTTGCTCTCGAAGTCAGCAAGTACGGGCGGAACGCGGTCAGAGTGGTCGGCATCGACGAGCGTCCAAACACCTGCTTCACGACGAAAAGGAGCGGGAGAGAACTTGTCGGGGCATTGGAAAACGCCATCTTCTACAAAGAGATACCAGTCCTGACAAAAGTACCAAACAAATGGTTCCTTTTCGCCTAGGCGTCGGCGGGCGGCATAGTAGATCCAGTAGCTTTTCCCTTTTCATAGAGAGGTGTTCAAGAAATGGGGAGTAAGAGGAGAAATCATGCTACTTACCGATGCCGGGTTGGCCAGTTATGACGACAGAAGGCGGCATGGCGCTGGACTTTACACGCGGTCGGTTGAAGTAGGCCATGCACTCGTCATAGAGTAACATGTAATCCTCGCGGACCCAGAGATTAGATGGATTCAAGCCAGCGATATTAAAGTAGAGGGCGAAGTTGGCCGGAGCTTCGTCAGTGTCCATTCGATGGCCTCCATTCTGCGTTTCCAGCCATTTACGCTTGTCCTCGAGGATACCCTTGCCCCAATATTTGGCATGGAACATGGATAGGGCTTTGTCACTTGTCAACTTAGGCCAAGAAGCATCAGGTGGCTCTAGGAAGACATGGGCATACGGCGAAGTTTTAGCCTCCGGGGATTCCACGGAGGAGGACCAAGCCTCCATTCTGAGTGAGTGAGCAAACAACGTTTAGGGGAAGAAGTCGCTCTGCCATGTCATGTAAGGTGGCTATCGATTTCAAAGTCCGCCATTCGGAGATGGAGCGCTCTCCGCCTGACGCCGTCGAGTGCCATGCCATGGACGCAGCCCGTCGCGTCGCGAACGGCAGGACTTGTCTTGCCCATGCGTCTGTGCGCATGGCGCCTCGCGCCCGATCGAACATCGTTTTCTTACGGAGGCGACGAAGTCGAGCTCTCAGTCTGGGACGTCGAGACCGCCTTCGCGCCGAAACCGCAACCACCGCCTTCATCCACCACGAAATCGTCCCAAGAATCCGAAAACTCCCGGAAGCGCAAACGCGCTCCGAGTCCCCTGACCTCTTCCATGACATAACGTCCCAGCACCTCCTCGCAGGTACGCAGCGCGGTGACATTTGCCGCTATGACACGCGCGTTGCACGGAAGTCAGTGGCCGAGTGGAAGCAGATCGTCTCCTCGGGCAACAAAAACGGAATCGGGGCTATCGAGAAAGGTTTCCACGAACAGTACGTGCGGACGCGACATGATATCATAGAGCGCTCTCGCTCGCTGTTACTTCTCTCTATTCTCCGCCCCGCCTCTCTTGCTGCGTGACCCGTCTACTATCTAGCGAGGTATTCGTTTTAAACCAGACGAGCAATCTGTTCGCTATAGACACGCGAAACGGACGCGTCATCTACGGCTACAAAGGTAAACTCACACACCTTGATCCCCAATCGAACACGTTTTTCTGGGGTCGCGCTGAAGTCGGTTTTGGCAGGCCTCGCGGGATCTATCACTTCCATGGCCCCAAGCCCCGCCCGACTCGTCTCGACCGCGCTCGATCGCTACGCGCGCGTGCACAGCACATTCCTGCCTCCTCCCGAGGCAGGTCAGCCGCAGGACGACAAGGGCGCGGTGCTGGAGAAGGTGTACATGAAGAGCATACCGACATGTGTCGTTTGGGACGGTGATGCAAACGAGGAGGATGCGGACAACGACGATGACAACGATGTGCGCTGTGGTGGTGTTGATGAAAACGGGGATTCCTTGGATGATGACGATGACGACGAAGACGTGTGGGAAGGCATGCAGGTCGCGGAGGACAGCGAAGACGGCGGTGAGACTCACTCTCGGCGCAGACGGACTGGACGCAAGTGATTGCATTGCCACGCACACGAGCACGTCAATCCATCATGTTGGTGACGTAGATGAACACAGTCCAATGAATAACGAATAACGAAAACCAGCACTCACTATCTGCCTTGGACTGGTGGGTGGATCATGGCTCGGCATTCTCATTGTGCCGCATCTGGACAGATAGTCACCCGTTTTGAAAACGACTAACCTCACACTTTCAATTCGTCATCATTATTCGAACATACAAAATAACATGCAGTATACAGTATGTCCACCACAAGTGGTCAACCGGGCAAGAGTCTATCATAGCGCACCAAACACAAACACATACAGGCTTACGGCTCAGAGACCACCAATCTTACTCTTCCAGTCATGGGCCTTTTCAAAACCATTCTGGCCCAAGCGATCTGTGCAACAGGTCAATCGCCGAAGAGCGACGAGATCATGATGACACTTACAGTCCAGGAATGTCTTTTGAATCTCCTCCTTTGAGGTCATCACGAATGGACCATACTGCACGACGTCCTGGTCGAGCGGCTCTCCCGCGATCTAATTAAGCATCCTGCATCAGCCACGGAAATCCTTTTGATCACGCAGATGAACCTCACCAGGACGAGATCGGTGTCACCCTCTAGAGCGGTGACGGAAACGCCCGTCTCCTGATCGTCAGCAGACAGAACGAGCGTGTAGAACGCATCATGCGTTGTGCCCGAGTCGCCGACAGTAATCTTCCCATTCAACGCTGTGAGAGATAGTTCAGCCGACGAAAATAGATCGACGGTGGCAGAAACATACTGTAGATGAAGGCAGTCCAGCCGGCCGCTAAGTGAGTGTATGAGGGGAATTCAGATAAAATTAAGAGATTAAGATCAGGAGGGAAGGAAAGGGTGCTTACGCAAAGCTTGGAAGATCTTTCCTGGTTGCTTGAATTTGACGTGGAAGTACCAGCATCCGCCGAGGGGACGCACGGGCGATTCCTGCCCGTGGCTTTTCCCGCTGATCACGCGGATTTCGGGACCATCAGGGCCCTCGGGGAACGCGCTGGGTATGCTAGAGAAATGTACCTCCGAGTCAACCCCATCCTCGAAAGAGATCCCTATTCCATCACTTACTTTTCGGGTTCAAGTTCCTGGTACGACGGTTCCACCATCTTGTACTGCTTCGGCAGGTCGACCCAAAGTTGAAGCCCGCGGGGGTCGGGCTTGCCAGGCTCGTGGACAGGCATTTCGGCGTGGATGACTGGAAATAGCGATCGATTTAGTGAGGTCGACGACGAATTCGAGATGGTGCTTACTCCCGCGACCCTGTTACGATGAAAGAAAGAAGCGATTAAGTATCACCCATGGCTCGCTCTGCGCAACGTAGGAAACGTACAGCACACATCCATTGGACACCGCCAGCTTGGATGGTACCCGCATGACCCGCCGAGTCCTCGTGTTTGCTTGCACCTTGAGTGATGTATGTGACCGTAGCTTGTCCGCGATGCGGGTGATCTGGGAAACCCTGTAACAAGAGAGCGTATATGCGTCGGTGGGGGTGATTTTTTCGAATATAGAAGAGAACGCACTGCACCCTTGCCAATGTGGAAGTGGTCGAGCATGAGGAACGGCGTCAGGTTTCGCAGCTGCGCGGAACCTATGGAGCGGCGAACGACCGCGCCTGCTCCCTAGTACCGGTGACGAATCTCCTTGAGTATGAGGATGCGAAGGGTGAGACGATGACGCCGTACCTCTGAGGTCTCTTGAGAGAGAATTTGTTTGATCACGCTTCGGGATGCAGAGGCCATTAGAGTTGTAGAAAAGAGGTGTGTAGTACGAGCGGAGAGGTGATGCGGATGCAGGAGTTATGATGGCATTGGTGAGATCGTTTGCAGCCCATAAATACCTCGTCCGCTCCTCCGCGGGCTGACTAGCGCTGACTACGCATACTCTACGCATGCCAGCTTAGTTATACGACTGTGGGTATCGTTGACCATATTCGACGTCTGCGATTGTAAGCAAGATTATTATTACATGGCTCACCATCCCTTTTCTTCCCGGCTTCCCGACCCGACCGACGCAGTGCAACCCATGGGACGTATGGATCCTTTAATGGTGACGTTACCGCCGGGTACGACAGCAAAACGCGGATTACATAGATGTGAGTAAGCAACATTACGCCACGAGTATACTGATAGCGGTGCGGGCAGTCAGACATGGCTTTATTTTACAATGTGCTACATAGCATTTTTGTACCCCGGGCGCTCTCGAATGTGTCAGAAATGACTGGTAGACTTGTGGCGTCGGCGTCAACAGTCACTCCGGCGGATGTGTGGACGCTGCACTCGGTTCCCGTGCAGCCCTTAGGAATAAGCATGGCCAGACGAAGGGCCCACAATGACAACATTCATTCTGACTACAAGAGTCCAATCTAACTGTTCCCATGCGATGCATGCGACCGCTAGGAAACATATATGCATGCAAGATTGTTGCACTTGAAGTTTGCACAAGCACACTGGACAACGTGCGAAAGCACGCCCGCTTGGAGACAAAAAAAGGGTGAGGGATGATGTGCAGCACAAAATGCCAACACGATAATGGTTGCAAGGTCCAGTAACTGGTGTCTCAAGGGCTGAACTACAAGTGAGAGAGAATGGCAGAATATAAGTACACAGCAAGAAATGACAATCACGATTCGAACTATCTGGTACCCCGTACACGACAGACCATCATGGCATCGCCAGTCACTCGAGTGTGGTTCAATGGCTGGAAAGTAAGTTGATATCGGGCCACATAGTAGTCGACTATTTCTAGAAGGACCTCGTCGGGTAGGACAACAATAGTCACCAGTGGGCATAGCTGGTCTGTACAGCAGCGCCAACCGCAAGAGGAATCCGCCAATTAACACTCACCCCGCCTTTCTTCGATCCGTAACTCCTTCCGTTGACATGAAACAAACTTCCTCGCATTTGATTTCTTCAGTCTACATTAGCGATCCTTTGAAGGTCGGACTATTTGGCAGTGGGGTTTTGAGTTTCAAGCAGGCAGAAACGGCAACTAGTGGGTGACAAGCCAGATCTCTTGGACAGGAATATTAATTGAACAAGTTGGCACACCTTCAAAAATACTGGAACAACTAAAAATTAGTCACCTCACAGAACATTAGGAAATGATTGAGCGAATACTCAGGAATCAGGAATCATACCCGCCGAGAGGACAACTGCACATGATAGTCACGGCTACAGAGGGACTTCGGAAGCGCTGCCACTATTAGTCCGTACCTGCTTGCGGAAGACAGAGAGTCGTTGTTGTGGTTGTGATCATCAGCTGAGCCGACGATGTGCCCATTGCTAATGTGATGGAGTCCCTGGTAGTATATCGGATTAGTACACGCGCCTGTCATTACACCTGACCGCGCGAGAGCGGGGTTCGACTCCCCGCCAGGGAGTATCATTTTTCGTTCTGCGTAACTTGACGAGATTTTTAGCGAAGTGGTAGACACGAGTGAGCGAAAAGCCCAATTATAGACATGTAGCCCTTACCGTGTGACCAACCACAATTTAGATAATTTGTGATCATAACTTAAGTCTACTTAGTGACCACTAATTGCACGATAAGTTGACTACCTAGCTCATCCGTTCTTGCCCATCGTACAATGTATTGGTCTGTTTCCTTGTCCTCACGTTAAATGCATGGATTCCGCGGGTGTATAGCCTCGCTTCCCGAGTGACGCAGCTAGAAACATATCTTTTTCAAGGCTCCCCCCTTCTCCCAAGTAGCGAAGGCGACTGTCCGAGAACCTACGTTCTGGGATCTGGGCATCAAAATTGAAAGGGCTCAATCCCCAGTCAGTCCCAATCGATGGAGCCATCAACGCATCAGCACCGATATTTGCAATCTGGACACGCGCACTCTTGCAGCCCTGGGCGAACGGAAGGCAGCTGCAGTGCACGGCCTTGCATACGATATAAAGCACACAAGTGGCTGTGAGCGCTATCGTTCTTACTCTCATCCCCTCAACTCGCTTCGATATCAATGAAGATAACAATACGTACGTTGCAACGAGGGAAAGCCACCTTCGAGGTCCGTTCTAGCTCATGTCCCAGTGTACTCAAATTGCTTGAGCGAGGTCGCGTCTCTTCCACTAGGTCGATGCGGAATCCTCGGAGACCATCAGTGAGCTGAAATTGAAGGTCTATGCCAAACATGGCTATCCTGCCGAAAGTCAGAACATCATTGATTCAGGTACCTACTCTTCCACTTCACTGTAGCAACGGTAGCCCTAAATTCTAGCGCCACCATCATGAAGGCAAGTCTCTGCAGGATGACAAGACCATCGGTGCATGTAACATCAAGGAAGCGAGCCCTCTGATCCTCGTGGTGCGTCGGCGGTGCCCATAACAGTCCAACAGACGGGGACTTGATGCCCAATCCACAGCTCAGACGTGCACCTACTGGCTCGGCGAGCAGTGTTTTGGGCACTGCCAGTGACAAGGATGCCCTCACAACTTCCTCCATACCCACCGGTGCACAGTGGCCACCTGTACCAACACCAATGTTCACACGACCTACCCCAATGGCACCCATTTCCGCCACCGCCGTTCCCGGCAACTCGGGTTCCTTTACACCATCTCAGGGTGCACCAGCACCGGCATCCCTGGCATCGCAGCGTGGCCCTCCCTTTAACGGGTTTGACATGTCCTCGGGTGTAAGACCCTCGCAGGCCTTCGGCGACAAGACCACGGACATGGGATTGGGATTATGGGCAGGCAGACCTACTGCCACTGGCGGCTCTCTTCAGGCGCCCAAACCTACACCTTATACTGCTGCCGCATCGACACCAGACTTCTCTCTGACCCTACACCCGGTGAGCACTTACAATATCCTTTACCAAGACGGTACTGTCTCACCGCCTCTCCACTTTCCAGTCAATGGAGGAGAAGCAACGGCGACAGCGGCCTAATCTAAGCTCTATGTCATCGAACGACGGCCCATCTTTTGGTGCAGGTGCAGGTGCAGTCCGTGAGGAAACTGTGACGCCTGAGGAGTATCGTGCGATTGAAAGGGTGAGTTTCTCCTTTTTTCCCGGTAACGTTGTCTTCTGACATTCCGCTTCAAACATAGTTGGAAGCACTGGGCTTTCCGCGGAATACTGTTGCTCAAGCGTTTCTTGCGTGCGATAAGAACGAGGAAGTGGCTGCGAATTTCCTGATTGATGGCGCATTCAATTAGACTTTACGACTGTCGAGGTTCGCATGCGTGCTAGTAGAGATGGCCTCGTCGTTGTGATGTTGTTATGGATGTGCCCGGGATTGAACTCGTGACTGTATGCATGCAGCCTGAGATACATCATGCATCATGACAATTAAGACGGTGCTGTGGCAAAGCCGATATCGAATGGGCGTTGTAAGGGAAAAGAGTTTCAACTAACATAGACCTATCCATACCTGGGACTACTGTAGTAACTGTGCGTCCTCCCATATGACAACGACAACGAAAACGGCGTCGTCGGTCATTTCCAAGCGTGGAGTCTGTGGAGACGGAAAGGCCATAAATTTGAATAAGCAATATTACGCCATCATGCGCGTCGCTCATTCTGGGCGTGGGCCCTCGCTTCGTCCTTCGTGCGACGATTTGCTCTCTTCTCATCGATCTCCCACCTCTCAGAGTAAGGTACACATCGCATCGTATATGTAAACGGGCCACGCAGCCCGGTTGTCAAGGTGCTCCATACGGAAAGGAACCCAAGAAGAGGTCCTGAACTTTTTAGTCAAGCCCAATGCGCGAAAGAGCACGCTTCACATGCCCGTACGTACCACCAAATGGCAAGTTTTGGATCACCCCACGTCATCATTACCCCCGAGCACCCACAGAGTATTGTTTCAAATTGCCGTATGACAATTAAAGACAATAATTTGTGGATGACTTGCGGTCGTTGCTACATAGTTCGCGTCCGCCTGGAAGACCGAGACGAATAATCTCACCATGAATCACACAACTCTGCATGCTCGCGCCGTTGGTGGAAGTTCGGGCGGATCAGAGTGGAGGCAGAGGGGTATCCGTTGACGGTGTTCAAGTTGTCGTGAGCAGTACATCGCGTTCCGGAACTGGAATCGGTGCGTCCCGTCGCCGCTGTGTACGGCGTGAAGTATCACTTCATCGTGACCAGGTGGGTTACCTCAGAGGTATATCCTCTCTTCCGGCGCTGCATACCGGTTGTAATAGAACCCATGACTCATTTATCGTACACCAGCGGCAACCTGCGGAGAACAATCGAAGGCTGAAGAGGCGGGCGCTCAGGTCCGCACCAGCACAAGCTCGAGCTCAACGACCCATGAAGCTGCATGAAGGCATGAAGGGGTAACGTGGTAAGATGGAGCTACTCTCGCTTCTCACTATACTATGAAAGTTCGGGGGTAAGCGTAAGCGCAAAAATGGATAAGGAGCATAAAATGATAGGCAAATCATGGAGAAAGATGTTGACACAAAGCTCATACTAATGAGAGGGTAAAAGAGAAAATTCCAATGGCTTTGGTGAGCCGCCATGGTGACCTCACAGAGTCTTCTTAAACCATGCAACGGTCTGCTCGAGGCCTCCCTCATACGCCGCCTTGACCTCTGGTACCGACAAATTTGGCCGCACAGCGAAACCGTGAGCTGTCCCTATGCGTGAATGGGCAGACTGAATGAGACGCGCACTGGCTATCGGAAAGAAAAATTTACCCTCCCAAACTCTGAATTCGTAGTCAACATGATCGGGCTTCTCCTCCTGTTCCTTGAATATGGCCTCAGCGGTCTTGACGTCTTTATCCTTGAAGCTCATGTCCTCTGCATTGGTTAATAAACGGTGATGTACAACGAGGACTAACACTGATTATGATTAACCTTCGGCAAGCAACCAAGAAGTGGGGACCTGAGGGCCATACGTCAGATCTTCAAGGGGATAGCTGATCTGAGTCAGGTTACCTTGATGGCTCGCATCTGCTTGGCAGATAAATTAGCAGGGTGCGCGATCACAATGGTGTTCACGGAGTCCGTAGCACCCAAACGACCAGCCATGGCGCCACCAAAGCAATATCTAGCCAAGGACCCGTTAGACGGAGGTTGCCACGCATATATTCCATAGCACTAACCCAACGGCGCCAATCCTTTCATAACCCTTCTCTGCTTTAATCTTCCCGATGAACTGTATAATCAACGTTCGTTGATGAGGGGGAAATGCGCTCGGTGAAGGGAACACGTGCCTCTTGGACTCTGGCGTCAACAACAGAGGGGCGGTTCGAGATGAACCTGGGAAGGGCGGGAAGGATCTTGAAGATGAGGCGAAATATAGAAGACCATGACATTTTGACACCAGCACGGTCGGGGAAAATGGGTTCCAAATCCTTCACGTCGAAGGGAGGCTTTCCTGAAGGGGGTGCGCTTCGATGTTCACCAGCAGTCGCCACAGAGAGAAAGTGCGTTGAAGGAACGCACCATTGAAAAAATCGGGGATCCAGACATCAACACCAACATGTTCGGCGAGGTGGTCAGCAACAATCCTCGGATTTGGTAAAAGAACACCGAAGATGTCGGTGAGGAGGACGATGGCCTTGGACGACTGAGTGGCATCACTCGGCGCCGCGGTAAAGTAGTCGGGCCCGACCATGGTGCCCTTGGGCTCACCAGGGAGGACGAAACCCTTGTAGCAATTTTCGCAGCTCATTGCTGATCCGCCTTGAGGGAAGGAGGGAAGCACGTCATATTCGAGCCTTATATATGTACTGCACCAAGGCCGCTACTGCGCCGCCGCTTTGATACATCATCGCGGCTGCGCCTAATTAGTAGGTCTAATTTTAGTTTTAGGGTCCGACGTTATTGGTAATTGATCTCGGCTATAGGAGTCCCTTTACTCTTTCTCTTCTCAAGTCCCTTTGCGGCAGTACGTGACTCACGGGAGAAATTGTTTATCCATCCATCAAGAACCCCAAATGGCCGTGAGGTGAGGAGAGTTCGAACTGGGTCTACGGTGTGGGTTTACTTCTTGCAACATTCGGTTCGGTTCTTTGTCTTTGTCATTTGTACCTTACAGGCCGCCTTATGATCTCGTCTCCGTCTCCAACCGGCGTTTGACAAAAAAGGCATCACGCTGGATCCTACTAAGTAGTCAACATGCTGGAACGCTGATTCGCGACTGTCACCCCTCAAGCTCACTTGGATGAAGGTGCCCTCCTGGTTTGAGAACGCGTCGTACATAGTTGGTGCGGGTCGATATCGATATCGCCCAAACCTTATGGGCCTTTCGGAAGCAATTTTGACTTCATGACAATAAGGTATGCTGAGCGCCTAGATTCTGTGAATCACACGGGCCACACCTCACACCTGATTGCTGAGAATATTTTGAAAGCACCACCACTCCGCCCCGTGGGGCCGATAACCATTCGCCACGTAGTACTAAATCAGTGACCCCAGACCCTAGATCGACCCCTGCTCAAGGTCCAAGAATTCGCCTCGGATCCTCATAACCGAATAGTCCTCGATGGAAAGTTGCGATCGGTGACCCATGCTGTTCCGTCCATTACCGTGACTACACCCTCCCTGACCAGCCTGGTACATTGTAACGCCGCCATGACCGGCCCGACCCTGCGCGTCTTTACGCCCCCAAAACCAATGCGCGCTGCGGAACCAGCAACCCATTACAGTACGGCGTGCGCCCAACATAGCCATCGTCTGGGTATTGCAACGCCTTCGCACCCGTGCAAGAGTCACAAAGCTCGTAGACTCGCTCTATGTGAATGACTTCCTGACTACCAAGACCTCATGTACGTGACGAACCGGAGGGCAGGGGCGGTTGACCTCACACACGCTACTCCATGTGGCAGTGATATCTTTCCCACAAATAGTCAAGACTGGTAAGGAAGCATCTTCTAGAGCATCCATGCCAGGGGGAATCCCGGGATCTTGACGTAAGTAGCAAGTAGCAAGCATCTACCCTTCACAAGAGATACGTTTGTGCCATACTAGTATGATTGATTCACTCTACGGAACAAACCCCCGACTGTCACACCGATGAGTTCTGTGCCGATGTATGCAAAGCCTGCTCTAAAAATCGAGGAAAATGGCAAGGTGGGAATTGTGCACGTAAACGAAAAGTATGAGCCAGTACCATCATGAGCGCTGTCGTCCCGATCGATGATCCCCATCAAGAGGAGGCCGATTCAATTAGCGATAGAACTTTGATGTCGCTAAACTAAAACTCAAGCTCGCCAAAAACACGGACTCCAATGTAAATTGATTCCCGCAATTGAAGAGGGCGGCTGTCAGTCGCGGTTTATTGAAAGGCCGGAGTTTGTTTGAAACCATGACGAGCACCGACATGGGCAAGGTAAGAGACTCGCAAGTACCTTTGGTGGTCAGGCTGGGATGCTCACCCATTCCCGGCCAGACGGTGATGCGTATGTGCCTCGTCCAATATTGATCACAGCTCCTACCGCGTTGGTATTATTTGGCGTCGTGATCAAGTACTTCATGAGGTAATTCCAGCCAGCCGAGAACGAAGCTAAATGGGGGATCAACGGGCTTGAACGGAGAGTGCAGCGTAGCCACAACAAAGCCTTTCCTGGTGGGCCGCCATCTCGCCCAATGCGACCATGATAGGATAACACACGAAACCAACCAATGATGCCTAGTGGCCCACCAAGTACGGTGTCAGAGCCGATGATCAAGCCAGTGCTGACAGCATCGCCGAGCTACCAACTAGTACAGCAAGGTGACATGACGAGGGTGATGGGTGAGCTACTAGTAGTGGCGTACCGCAATGATTGAGATCTGTCGAACTTTCAGCCCACGATGGACCGTGGCTTCCTGCTAGCCCAATAAACTAGATTCATGCACAATGACCCCATCTTTCAGCTCTTCCGATCAGCATTCAGAGATCTTAGAGTTCGTGTTCGGGGTGGGACTTAGCGGAGCTCAAGGGGAAGATGCAACACAAACAACTTCGTATATACTCCCAACAAAATGCAAAGTTGTGTTGTACCCTCCTGTGAAGACAATATTAGCCATGCCAGATTGGTAGCGAAAGAAACGCCCACTCGTCTCTGATAAGGTTTCCGATACAACCTTCCATGCACTGCGCCCAGCGCCGCCCACCAACCAAGGGAATGGGATCATAAGGAAGCCCGTATTAGAAGAGATGCACAACCCGAAATGTGAAAGAATATTCAGGCTGTGGGAAGTAATATGAACCTTCTGATGAAGAAGCAACCCACAAGACCACGCTGGATGGCTAGAGTCTCTCAGAGACACAGCCAAAGCGGGCCAGCCCGGGTTCTTCTTGTTGATTCACCCATTATATATGCGCTGTGGATTGTGTGATGTACCGAGTCATGCTCACACGGTAATAGCATTTCCTTGTGCCAATGCTGAAAGCTGAAAACATATGGTGTATTGGAGCAATGTTGAGAGTGGAGGGATACCGTGACGGGATGACGGTTACGGGTTAAGTCAGTTGACGTGACCACATGACTTGGTGAAATTACAAGTCCAACTCCCGCCAGCTTAAACCGTATCTTTCCCTTTCCCACAGGGACACATGCCACCGAAGCGTTGATGCCAAAGGGGCCACAGGAATGATATCGATGGTGTCAATCGCTAAGTATTATGTACCATTCCGATCGAGGATAAGATAACCCTGCAACTTGCCCAGCGATCTTCGCACACATTACGTCATCGCAGAAATGCCCAGTATCGTTGCCGTTGACTCGAGGCCCTCGGTTTGAATCTGAATCTGACGGTATAGGCCGTCCGTGAACTACAAACTATCCCACATCCGCTGTAAGAAGTTGCGCGGACCCTTCACCTCTTCCTCCGCGATGAATTGCTCCTCTTCTTCATCAATTTCTCGCTTCCCCGTGATAAGGTCTACTTCATGTGCGGGAATCAGCGACGTTCGATAGTACAGCTTGTAGCCACTCCAGGATATCACAAAGATAGGTATTCCGATGTAGGAGGTCACGAACGTATCCTTTGTGAAAGGAATAAACGTATCATACCCTAAACAAAATTGGGAGAACTCCTTGAACGACATCAGGGACGAGGTAAACAGGTACACACCTTTGAAGATGGTGATAATTCCTGTGGAAATTAATGCGAACCAAGAACCAAATGGTTGGAAAGGTGCTTTGTATGGAAGGGAATCGCGAGAGAGGCCTTGAACTTTCAGTGCCCCCATGAAACGTCTTAAATCGACCACTTCATTGAACGTCAAATTGTACAATGTCATGAAGCCACTCACATGTGTGAATAACAGATACACATCCACGTTATAGCGCCGAAAGTTGAGACGAGGTTGACGAACCAGCCAAACACTTTGAAGAGATTAAGGGTTAGACACGTAAGGTCAAGTGATGCATTTTCTCTCACCTTTCTGGCTGGATGAATGCACATTCAAGAACACGAGACAACAGAAGGACAGGCAGAGGAGAAGAGCCGGCCACGGGACGCCCATGCGATTCACTTTGCGGAACACACGGGGCGCCTGACCCTCGATGGCAAGGGCATACATCGTGCGTGAACCGATGTACAGATCGGAATTGGCGGCACTGAGCACGAAAACGAGGATTGCGGCGTTGATGACATGATTCAGCACTTTGATGCCTGCCAAAGTTGTCGCTGGACAACAGATATAAGCGTGGCCAATCGCGTAGTCAACCAGTTCAGCCCTCACCGACCACAAACGGCGAAGCGGCAGCGCCAACTTTGGATCTGTTTGCCACGAACAAGTCCTTGAGACAAACGGTCGTCAGCAAAAGGACCGTACCCTTTTCAATCGTCATAATCTTACGTTGTTTGTCCTGGGCACAATGAGCCCGATGACAAAGACGCCACCGATGTAAAATACCGCGATCCGCCAGAAGGTCCTACGGATCGCGATTGGGATGTTCTTACGCGGGTTTTGTGCCTCGCCAACTGTCACACCAATGAGTTCCGTGCCGATGTATGCAAACACCGCATTGGTGAGCGTGCTCCAAAAGCCGAGGAAAATGGCAAGGTGGGGGTTGTGCACTTGTGACAGCAAGTATGACCCCATTGGCCCATCTGGGTGTTTCCAGTACCGAAAGCCAATACGGTCATGACGAGGGTTGCCGCCCAGATCGATGATCAGGCCCATCAAGAGGAGGCCAATAAGCGATAGTACTTTGATACTACTGAACCAAAACTCAAGCTCGCCAAAAACACGGACTCCAAGTAGATTGACACCACCAACTGAGGAGCTTGGGTGTTAGCCACGGAACCAATCAATGAGAGGCTGGAGTTTACTGAACGCTATGAAAAGAACTGTCATGGACAACTTGAGACCCTTGCGAGTACATGAATGATGAAGTTGAGGAAAACTCACCCATCCAGACGGCGATGTGTATGTGTCTCGTCCAATATTGGATTACGGCTCCTGCCGCGTTGATATTATTTGGCGTAACGATTAGGTACTTCATGAGGTAGTTCCAGCCGAGCGCGAAGCCAAATGCGGGATCAACGAAGCGCGTAGCGTAGCCAGCGAAGCCTTTCTTGTGCGGAAGGTAGGCCGCCATTTCTCCCAAAGCGACCATGACAAGGTAACACACGATACCGACAAATGAGTAGCCCAGGAGGATACCAAGTGGGCCACCTCGAACTAGTGCAGTGCCAGAGCCGATGATCAAGCCAGTGCCGACTGCACCACCGAGCTAGGGACCAGAGAAATGGGAAACGACGAGGTGGTAGGCAGGCGAGTGACGTACCGCGATCATCGAGATCTGACGTGCTTTCAGACCACGATGGAGTGTGCCTTCCTGTGAGTCATTTAGACCAGAATCGTATACAACAGACTCGTCTTTCAATGAAGCCGACCGGATTTCGAGTTTCTCGGGATTCATGGTTGAGGAAAAACTGAGGAGGAAAACTCGATGGGAGTTTGAGCGGAAGGTCCCCGGAAACACGGAGCACGGATGGGTTTATATATATCCTTACCAGCGCGTTACGAACCCTATGAAGGTACTGCTCCACTAAAAACGGGTAGCGAAAGAAATGCCCGCGGATCGTTCCCACTTATCATTGATAAGGTTTCCAACGCTTGCTGTCAGTCATCTGTAAACCAACCAGAGGGTGCCAGGGTGGATGCACAGCCCGTAAGTGTGGCAGTATATCCAGGCCATGTGGGGGAATAAGGACCCCCTGATAAAGAAGCGACTCACAAGACGGCGTCAGACACAGCCAAAGCCATACAGCCGCACAGTAGCCATCTTCTCTTCTTATTACCCAGCGCCACATGCGGTGTCTGACCCACATGGTGATAACACTTCCTGATGCCAAGTAAATGCAGGGTGACAGACAGCTTCCATTGATACGACCACTTTTTAAACAGGCGATACCGGCGAAAGGATGATGAGAATCGGTATTGTATTGAGAGCACTGTCAGATTCAACAGGGTGTCCCCGCATCACATGACTCGAGCAGCGTGATTTCGGGTTTCACAGCGTAGTTGGTCGTA
>Ga0307510_10004688_pt1 | contig 16139 bp, 20 predicted proteins | sample 12_EM_MG_FD_207224 | JGI IMG/M metagenome (GOLD analysis project Ga0307510, IMG submission 207224) | Populus trichocarpa ectomycorrhiza microbial communities from riparian zone in the Pacific Northwest, United States - 12_EM | ecosystem: Host-associated > Plants > Roots > Unclassified | place...
ATCGCGCGCTGCGCCGCAAGTTTCCCCGCAGCAACTTCCATTTGGTTGCCCTGCGCCGCCTCGTTGAGAAAAGCGCGATCCCCGGGACTGAGGCCGGTGTCCCCCGCAATGGCGACACTTGCCATGAAGCCCGCTACGACTGCCGCCGTGAGCATCTTGGATTTCCGCGCACTCATAGGCGAGACCTCGCTTGGGTTGCCTGAACCAGGTGAGCCTATGGTCGCGCCACGGTAAGGTCCGCGGCTGTAAGACAAAGCCACTACGGTGCGTAGGGCGTCCGGCCGATCGCCTATTGTTTAAGTCTGCGACAGCGGCTCAGTGCGCGACAGCGGTGAGCGCCGCCCACCCATTCCAGATGATCTGGATGCCGATGCACATGAGGATGAATGCGGACAATCGCACCATGACTTCCAGTCCGGTGGTGCCCAACAGGCGCGCCAGATTTCCGGCGAAGCGATACGCGATATAGATACTGAGGGCGATCGCGACCACGCCAAAAAATGCACCAATGGCGTGCAACGCCAGGGTCTGGAGGGCGAATTCTGTCTCCGGCTTGCGGCTGCCGATGGTGATTGCCACCGAAATCGATCCGGGACCCACCGTCAAAGGCAGGGTCAGGGGATAAAAGCTGCCAACCTGGCGGGAAACACCGGGCTGCACATTGGCCTCGCCGTGGTCCGACCACTGCTCTTCGGTGAGCAGCTTCCAGCCCAGCGCGGTGACCACCAGTCCACCCGCGATTCGGACCACGGGCAGGTCGATGCCAAAGAACACTAGCAGCCAGGGCCCGATCACCATCGACCCCAGCAGCAGAGCGAATCCATTGATGGCGACGCGACGGGCCAGTCCTTCGCGCTCCTTATTGGACAGATTGGGCGTGAGTGCGAGGAAAAACGGCGCCGCCTCGATCGGATTCACAATGGGGAAAAGTCCTGCAAACGTCAGCAGGAATGCGCCAAAAACTGCAGTCACGAATCGACCTCATATGCCACCCCCACAAGCCGCCTGAAGCTTGGCGGGGCAATAGTGAGGTCATTGTAGCGTCATCCAACAGTCAACACGGTCCTATCATGAGCCACCGCCGACCGGCCCGCCCGCCGCGGCCGAACCGCCAACCGCCAACCGCTGGCCGTATCTGTGCCTCGCCTGACCGAAAACAGTCTGGTGCCCGCTCGGGCTGAACGCGTATTGTCGCCCCTGTGGCCAGCAGGCCAGTCTCGCGCATTCCCCGCCCCCAGGCGCAGGGCCGCCAGCGATGCGTTGCGTGAGCCCGCATCTTTCGGTGCGCGCGGGCGATAGTGCCAATTACTTTGAATTTGCCTGGGCCACTTTGGCATTACGTCGCAACATGGTCGCGTCCGGTACCAGTTGAGAGCTACGCTAGGAATATGGACACCATCGGCAAACAGGCGATGTTGGAACTGGCGATCACACTGCCGCCACGGGGTTCCGGTGCGGTCATGCGCGTTCTGCATCGCGAGTTGAGATCGGCCATTCTCGACGGACGGCTGAAACCCGGTCTGCGCCTGCCTTCGACGCGCATCCTCGCCGATTCCTGGGGTGTGTCGCGCAACACAGTGATGGGCGCGTACGACCTGTTGCTCAGTGAGGGCTATCTGTTTGCCCGCCACGGTGCCGGGACATATGTTGCAGAAGCGTTGCCGATCCGCACCGACCGCGCCCCGGTACCTGATGAGCCCAACAAGGCGCCCGATCGCCGGTTGAGCGAATTCTGGCAGTCACCGCCACGCTATCTGATGAAGGCGTGGGCCTCGACTGCCCCCAGTAACATGCTGTTTCGCCTGGGAGTACCGGATACAGCTTCGTTTCCATACCACATCTGGCGTCGGCTGCTGGCCCGGTCGCTGCGCTCGCTGGCGAAGCTCCCTGCTGCCTATGTGGAAGCGGAGGGCAGGCCCGCGTTGCGTGAGGCGATCGCCAATCACGTTTCTTTTGCTCGTGCAGTCGCCTGCAATTCAGATGACGTTGTGGTAACAGCCGGGACGCAGCAGGCAATTGACCTGCTCGCGAAGATTCTCGTTACGCCCGGCAAGACCACTGTTGCATTGGAAGATCCCGGATATGCACCCGTACGCGGAGCCTTCCTCGCTGTTGGTGCCAAGATTGTTCCGGTCCCCGTAGATGCAGATGGGTTGATCGTAGATCGTATACCCGCTGATACGAAGATCATTTGCGTCACCCCGTCACATCAATTCCCTGTCGGCGTGGCAATGTCCATGCGCCGTCGAGCCGAGCTGCTCGAGTTTGCCCGCATCCACGATGCCGTCATCATTGAAGATGACTACGACGGCGAGTTCCGCTTCGGTACGACACCCCGTGACGCGTTGCAGACATTGGACCGCGCCGGCTCGGTCTTCTATGTGGGGACGTTCTCCAAGAGCTTGTTTCCCGGCATCCGGTTGGGGTTTGTGGTCTGTCCGCCGTGGGCAAAACGCACCCTCTGCGCGGCTAAACAGGTCACCGACTGGCATCAGCCGGTGTTGGAACAGGACGCACTCGCCTCGTTCATAAGCGAGGGTCACATGGCGCGCCACGTGCGCAAAATGCGCAAGCTGTACGCGGAGCGGCGCGAGTTGATGATGAGTGGGCTGCAGTCCCACTTCAGCGCCTGGTTGGAACCGGTACCCGCCGCCGGAGGCATGCACCTCACCGCCTTCGGACGCGAACCTCTCGACTTCGACATGATCGCCCGCACCGCACGGCAGAGAAACATGGATGTACGTTCATTGCGAGCGCTGAGCGCAAGCGGCGAATGTCAGCCCGGCCTCGTTCTCGGCTACGGCGCAACCTCGCCTGAAGGAATCACTGAAGGGTTGCTTCAGCTGCGCCGTCTGTTTCCCGCAACTGGCCCCACCAAATATGCGCGAGGTGGCGCTCGCTCAGTCGTGGCCCCACGCTAGTTTGCTGAGTTGACGGAGGTCAACCATGCACGCATTGATTGATGATGAATTCCCCACCGATCTCGAGGGGTTGGATGTCATTCCCACGGGACAGATTATCGGGGAGAAGTCGCGGCGCCTGTATTTCATCGATGTCAAGAACATCGATTATGTGGAGTCGGAAGCGAACTACGTGGCTCTGCACGTGGACGATGAGCGTTATCTGGCGCGCAACACAATGAAGCACCTGGCAGTGGCGCTCGCCCCACTGGGATTTGTCCGTATCGAGCGCTCGTTGTTGATCAACCTGCGGCGCGTTGCATTCGCCGAGCGCGTGGATCGCGGTGCCTTCGCATTTACCTTGCGCAACGGGCAGCGGCTCGTCTCCAGCAGCACCTATCGAAAGGGAATTCTCGAAGAAATCCGCCGCGGTCAGTCACTCGGGCGCCATGCTGCGCAACGCACCGCCGTGTTGTAGTCTTGGAATGTGCCGCGAAGTGTCAATGAAGCTGTGCGGGAGGTCTGCCTCTCGTTTCCGGAAAGCGAAGAAGTCGTTTCGCACGGCTTTCCGGACTTCCGCGTGCGCGGCAAGACTTTTGCCTCCTATGTAGTCAATCACCACGGTGACGGTCGCGTTGCCCTGTGGCTCAACTCTCCTGCGGGCGCGCAGGACCATTACTCGAAATCGGAGCCCAGGCACTTCTTCGTGCCGCCGTATGTGGGTCCGCGCGGTTGGCTGGGTGTTCACCTGAACAAGGGCCTGTCGTGGCAACGGGTGGCATCGTTGGTCCGGCAGGCATACGAAAAGGTCGCACCGGCGGCGTTGACGAATTCGATTGGCGAGACTATCAAGGTCAAAGTTCCGGTGGCCGCGTTGTCGGCGCAGGAGATTGATCCCCTGACGTCGCGGCGGGGCAAGGCTGTGCTCGCGGGCGTGCGCAAGCTGGTTGGGCATTGGCCGGAAGTTCTCGAGGACCAGCAGTTTGGTTCGCCTGTCTGGCGTGCGGGAAAGAAGACGTTTTTATGGGTGCACGCGGACAAGAGCACCGCGGTGACCGGCCGCAAACATTCCCGGCTCCAGATGTACTTCTGGGTGGGCGTAGGCGCCCAAGGCCTGATGACCGCCGACCCACGCTTCGAGATCCCGGCCTACCTTGGCCACCAGGGCTGGATTGCATTCGATGTCACCGAGGACTGCGACTGGTCGTACGTGCGCGGACTCGCGCTCGGAAGCTATCGGCACTTTGCGCTGGCACGCATGTTGAAACAGTTGGAACCTGACGAGGACTAGACGAGACGCTGCCGCAGGTCGAGAGACAACCGCCGCCGGTGGCGTAAAAGCCCAGGTCGACTGCTAAACCAGCCCGGATTTAAACCAGGCCGGGTGTTAAAGCTGCGGCGCCCAGGCTGTACACCAGCCCGCCGCTTTGACCAGCTTGTCCGGGAAAATCTGACACGGCCCCTGCGTGGAACCGTAAGGCCCCTCATACAGGCCGCAGGTGGCGCACTTGTGATCCTTGGCGTTTTTTTCCTTACTGGCGTCCTCGGTGTATCTGACTTTCGTGGCGGCCGGGTCATCGGGGCTGAGCAGCGGCTGATCGGCCGCCCTGCTCGGGCCGAGACGAGTCAGTGCCAACGGCGTCAATGTGGCGCCCAGCATCAGCTTCTGAACAAACCGGCGGCGAGTTGGGTTGGTTTCACCAGTCATGACAGCTCCCTCACAGTGCGTCCGCGATGTCCTGCAACAGGCCGCTGTCCTGTGGCTCGGTCGGCGGCGGATAGCGTTTCAACACTTTGCCGTCGCGGCTGATGAGAAACTTCTCGAAGTTCCAGGTGATGTCCCCGGCGACACCCGTATCGGGCGAGGTCAGGAACTGGTAGAGCGGATGCCGATCCGACCCGTTGACTTCCAATTTGGAGCTCATTGGGAACGTCACATCGAAACTGGTCTGACAGAACTCCACGATCTGTTTCTCGGTGCCCGGCTCTTGAGCCCCGAATTGGTTGCAAGGGAAGCCGATCACGGTGAAGTTCTGCTCCTTCAATTCCTGCTGGAGCTGCTCCAAGCCATCGTATTGCGGTGTGAGCCCGCAGCGACTGGCTACGTTCACTGCGAGCGCAACTTTTCCGCGAAGCTTGGCTAGGAGATCCGGCGAGCCGTCGATGCCTTTAACCGCAATGTCGTAAAAACCGTTCATAGCCCCACCTCTGCAACCGGGTCGCCGATGACGAAGCGTACGTCAACTGCGTCCTCAGGTCGACGTGTTCGTTACGTCCGGCAAAGACGCGCGCAGAGCACGTCCGAATTCACGCGCAGCGCACGCCTGTGTACATCCCAATTTTTGCCGAAATTGCGCCGTTTTGAGTGATTCCGGAAGCAGCCGTCTTCGTGCTCGAATCTCATTGCGCCGCAGGGTATGCGGTATAAAATCGCGAGGTGGAGTGTGTCTGAATTGAGGGGGAATGAGGTGAGAGAACGGTTGATCAAGTGTGAGGCTGATATAGCGCACATACGTTCAGATGTCACCGACCTGAAGACTGAGTTCAAAGAGCTGCGTCGGGATTTTCACGAAACCAGCAGACGTGTGGAGGATCTGCGTGTTGACATGATCAAGCTGAAAGTCTGGACGTTGGGTATGCAGGCCGCGGCGCTCGGCGTCATGGCTCGCGGCTTCCACTGGATCTGATAACAGCCTCTGCATGCGCTTCTCAGCCAACCTCGGTTTACTGTGGCCCGACCGTCCCTTGCTGGAGCGGATCGAAGCCGCCGCGCGGGCGGGCTTTCGCGCAGTCGAGATGCATTGGCCGTACGACGTCCCGGCAAGCGAGATCGCAGCCGCTGCGCGCCGCACCGGCGTGACACTGCTCGGAATCAACACCGCGCCGGGACACTTTGCGGCGGGCGAACTGGGCCTCGGTGCGGTCCCCGGACGTGAGCAGGACTTCCAGGCCAGCATGGATCAGGCTATCGCCTATTGCCGCGAATCCGGCGCGACAGCCATTCACGCAATGGCCGGAAATGTGGCTGCAGGCGATAAAGAGCGGGCACGTGCCGTCTTTGCTGCGAACCTGCGAGTGGCGGCGCCCAAGGCGGCGGCGCACAATCTCAAAGTGCTGTTGGAACCCCTGAATCCCAACGACAACCCGGGGTATTTCTATTCAACACTGGCGGAAGCGATCAGTCTCCTGGATGAGCTCGCGCTCGCGAACATCAAACTTCAGTTTGACGTTTATCATGTTGCTCGTGCCGAGGGCGACGTTCTCGCCAAGCTCGACAGGTACCGGGCGCACATCGGCAACGTGCAGATTGCGGGCGTACCCGCACGCGCCGAGCCTGATGCAGGCGAGATCGCTTACCCGGTTATTTTCGAAGCACTGGACAAGTTGGGCTACGAGGGTTGGATCGGCTGTGAGTACCAGCCGCGCGGCGATACCGATACCGGGTTGAGTTGGATGAACAGGATGGGATTGCGATGACAGCGAAGATTGCATTGGTGACCGGCGCCGGGTCGGGTATCGGGCGCGCCGTTGCGCTTGCCCTTGCGAAAGTGGGATACACGGTAGTGCTGGCCGGGCGTCGCTTGCCACAGCTCGAGCAGGTTGCGAGGGAGGCAGGGTCAGGTGCAGTCGGCGCCACCGCCGATGTTACTGATCCTGCATCCGTTGACGCTCTGTTCAAGCGCATAGAAAAGGATTTCGGGCGACTCGACCTGTTGTTCAACAACGCCGGCGTCTCCGCGCCGCCCGCGCCACTCGAGGACCTGCCGCTCGAGCAATGGCGTTCCGTGGTCGACACGAATCTGACCGGTGCATTCCTGTGCACCCAGGCTGCATTCCGCCTCATGAAAACACAGCAGCCGCGCGGCGGACGCATCATCAACAATGGATCGGTTTCCGCCACGGCTCCGCGTCCCCGCCTGGTGGCCTACACCGCGTCAAAGCACGCCGTTTCAGGGTTAACCAAGGCGACCTCCCTCGAAGGGCGTCAGTACGATATCGCCTGCGGGCAGATCGATATCGGCAACACCGCGACCGAGCTCGCCGCGGCAATGACTCACGGGACCCTGCAGGCCGATTTGTCCATCAAGACCGAGCCCACATTTGATGTGAAGTACGTGGCCGACGCGGTGGTCTACATGGCGGGACTGCCGCTCGAGGCCAACGTGTTGTTTATGACAGTGATGGCCACGAAGATGCCGTTCGTCGGCCGCGGGTGACGCGGCCCTCAGCCACCCACCAACCCCCTGCCGCGCAGCCAATTCCGCAACAACGTGGGCCACTCCCCCAGCGCCGGGTCACCCGTGGCCAACCCCACTCCGTGCGCGCCAGGCTCAAACACATGAATCTCCGCCGGCACTCCCGCCTTCCGTAGCGCAAGGTAAAACGCAACACTATTCTCCGCCGGCACGGTCGTGTCCGCGTTGGTCGAAAACAGGAATGTGGGCGGCGTGTCGTGAGTCACCTGAAACTCGGTAGACATCTCCTTGGCCAACTTCGGGTCCGGACGCTCCCCCAGGAGATTCGTCGCGGACAGCTTGTGCCCATAGTCGGCGGTCATGGAAATCACAGGGTAGGCCAACACCACAAAGTCTGGCCGGCTGCCCATCCGGTCGATCGGATCCGGGGCGGCCGGATTGCCGGCGTCGAAGTGCGTGGCCACCGTCGATGCCAGGTGACCGCCGGCCGAGAACCCCATGAACCCCACGCGATCGGCGCGGATTCCGAATTCTTCCGCGTGCGCTCGCACGAAGCGGATCGCTCGCTGCGCATCGCCCATCTCGATCGGATGGTGATAGCGCGGCCCCAGCCGATACCGCAGGACAAACGCCGTCACACCCTGAGAATTGAACCAATTCGCGACCTGCCGTCCCTCATGATTGGCTGACAGCCGCGCGTAACTCCCACCCGGGGCGATGATCACTGCTGTCGTCGGCGCGGGGCCCGCAGGTCCCGGGCGGACGGGAAACAAAGTCAGTGTCGGCTTGTCATCGTCCGTGGTTCCCAACGCCCCTGGCGCTCCGTTGTCCCATAACAGGAATGTGTGGGTGTCCGTTGTCGGATCGATGTTGGTCGGCCAGGGCTGAGCCCCATTGACAGGTAGTTGAGTCATCAGAAGTAGGGCCGCTGCCAGCGCAATCCTAAGGTTCATGAGTCCTGCCAATGAACGCGGCCACATTGTCGTGGAGCGCTTTCAGGTCCGGCTCATGGGCATACACCATGTGACCCGAGGTGTAGTAATGCATCTCAATGTTCTTCTGCAGCGCCGGCTGGATCGGCAGTTGCTGCAACTCGTAGGTGGCTGCGAAGAACGGCGTGGCCAGGTCGAAGTAACCCCCGTTCATCATGACCTTGAGGTTGGGATTCATTTTCAGGGCAAAGGCCAGGTCGGGTGCGACATTCACCGTCTGGGGTACCTTCTGGCTGGCTCCGGGCGGCTGATGCAGGTAGTCCCAGTTCTTCTCCACGTCGATGCCTTCCTTGTAGATCCACTTGGTGCCGAACTTCAGCGTCTTGCGGACGTACTCATTGAAGGCCGACACATAGGCGGAGGAAATTGCCGCCGACTGAGGGTCGTAGTCGGCTTCCTTGCTCAGAGGGTCGATGGTCGGGCCGGAAAACCGGCTGTCGAGCCGTCCTGTCGTCGTGTCACTGCCCTGCAGATTCTTCTCAAACTCTCCCACATTGATCCGCAGGTTGGCGCGCTCAATATAGTCTTGAGGAAGCCCGGTGTAAGCATGCAGCCGCCCGGCAATCTCCGTCCGACGCTCCGGCGGCAGCGTGTTCCCGGCCGACAATGCGCGCCAATAGTCATTCAGCGCGAAGGCCTCAACTTCCGCCAGCAGGGGCTCGAGCGCCTGTGGTTGGTTCGGTAGCTTGTGGTGATACCACGCGGTCGCGGCGTAGGTGGGAAGGGTCAACACATACGGCTGGTCCACGCCTGGGTTGAATTGCGGAGCGTCAGCGCTGTTGTCGAAGCTCAGAATCTGCGACAACAGGATCACTCCATTCAAGTCGAGACTTTTCTCGGTCTGAAGGATGTAAGCGAGCATCGCCGCGCGTGTCGTTCCGTAGCTTTCGCCGAACAGATATTTGGCGGAGTTCCAGCGGCCATGCGTGGACAGGAACTGAACGATGAAGTTCGCGAACGCATGGGCATCCTGGTCGACTCCGTAGAACGCCTTCTCCTTGTCAGGGCCGCGGAGGTGACTGAACCCCGTGCCGGGAGCATCAACGAACACGAGGTCGCTGGCGTCCAACAGGCTGAATTCATTATCGACAGTACGATACGGTGCGGCAGGGCTATGGGAGTCGTTCGCGGTGAGCACACGCTTGGGGCCGAAGGCGCCCATGTGCAGCCATACAGTCGACGATCCCGGGCCGCCGTTGAACAGGAACGTGATGGGGCGGCGCGGATCTTCGTGGTCGCCTTTGAAATAGGCGACATATGACATGGTCGCATGTTGCGGGATCGGTGGCGGGTCGCCCTTGTCATTCTTGGGCTGCGGGTCATCATCCTTGGGGTCCTTCAGGTAGACAACCTGGACGCCAGCCTCCGCCTGATAGGTCAGCTTCGCGCCTTTGACTGCAATGGAACCTGAAGTTAACTGGCTTTCGTCCTTGAGGATGCGCGGGGAGTCCCCGTCATCGCTGTCCGCTGCATGAACCGCCGACGTCAGGACAAGTGACACAAACAGCATGCGGAACAATTGCTGACTCATGATTCTCCAGGGGATCAGATGGTTGCGCCAGCACCTAACATAGCAGCGTCACGGTTGGTTTTGTATAGTGAAGCATGAATTCGCGGCAGCTGGCTGCAAAAATCAATGGCCGCCAGCTCGCAAGAGACCGGCCGGGACTGGCTCGCGCTCGACCTCACCAGCCCCGCCTGGCGCTTCGTCTGTAGCCCGCATGCGCTGACCCAACACAGTGTGCTCCATTAAATACGAGTCTGCCGGCCGCACCGACCGGGGCGTCGTTCGACCAACCAACCAGGATGCGTTTCTGGAGCGGCCCGAGTGGGGGGTCTGGGTGGTTGCTGACGGCATGGGCGGTCACGAGCATGGCGAGTTGGCGAGCCGCATGGTATGCGATGGCCTGTTGAATCTGCAGCCGCACTCGACTCTCGAAGCTACGAGCCTGGCGGTTCAGTACCGTTTGTCGGATATCAACGCACAGTTGCATCGCATGGCTGCTCGTCAGAGGGCACGGATCAAAATTGGGACGACCGTTGTGGTGTTGCTGACGTGCGGCCCGAAGTGCCAGGTGCTGTGGGCGGGCGACAGCCGCGCCTATCGGCTCCGCGAGGGCAGGCTCGATGTCCTCACGAAGGATCATGTCTGGGCAGGATTCAGCGGTATGTTGGGCGACCAATCCTCCACGATCACGCGTGCCGTGGGTGGCGAGGCGCACCTCGAGTTGGATACGTGGTGCGGCAAGGTGCAACCCGGCGATCGGTACATGCTGTGCTCGGATGGCATCAGTCACGCGCTCGATGCGGATGCCATCCGGCAGTGCCTGCGGGTGCCTGGTTCGAGAGCCGCTGCCGGTGCACTCATTGAGGAAGCTATCGGCGCCGGCTCTTCTGACAACGTGACCGCGGTTGTGATTGAGGCCGGCCGATGATCGACGGGATGCTCACTTGATGCATTCCAACTCCCAGGCCTGGTGACAGATACGATGAAAGCGGTACACGATCTGCGGATGCAGGGCGAATTGCAGCTCATACTCAATCTGCTGCGAATCAATCTCACGATCACACAGTGAACAGATCTGACCATCGCCTGTACCGGCCCAGAGCAATTGCTCAGTCTCGCCCGGTAGGCGTCCACTGGCGATCCGGGTCCGCGCCTCCAACCGTAACGCATGCTCGTCGAACTGCATGTTTTCTGGCATGCGCGCCAGTTCGCAAGCAGCGTGCCTGAGCGCGTTGCGAAAAAAAGCCCCGTCCGCACGGTGACGGACGGGGCTTTTCCTGTTGGCGAAGAGTTATGAGCAGGGCTTGTTGTGATCCGGCCGGGCACCCTGTGCCTTGGCATCAGCCTCGCTCATGTACTGGCCTTCCTTGGTCTGTCCGTACCAACGATCACCCGAACAGTGATAAACCTTGGACGCGGTGTTGACCCATACCTGTCCGGGCGCACCACCTGGCGCTGCTGTTCTACTCGGCACTTGCGCGCGCATCGCAGGCCCGGCAGGCGGCGGTGCGGCTGTTGGAGTTGGCATTGAGCGCGAAGGGGCGGACGGTGGTGGCGGTGCGGCCGGTGCAGGCGCGGCTGCTGGTGGTGCCGCAGTGCCTGCGGATCCTGACGAGCTGCCCGTGCCGGTCGCGCTCCCCGACTTGTTTACACCACCATGGTGACTGCAGGCACCTTTGCCCGTTGTTGTGGATGTCGTTCCATCTTTGCAGAGCACGGAACCACCCGCCGCCGCAGGGGCAGGCGCTGCGGGAGCGGCAGGTGCAGCCGGCGCCGCGGGTGCGGGAGTCGTTGTTGCGGTGCCAGATGCGGCGCCTGACTTGTTGACTCCACCGTGATGGCTGCAGGCGCCTTTACCGGTCGTCGCGGACGTCGTTCCGTCCTTGCACAGCACGCTGCCTGTGTCAGCCGCACTGCACAATAACGGCAGTGCCAACAAACTCGCCCACAAAGTGACTTTCGAAAATTTCATGGAATGTTCTCCGGAAGGCTCAGCCGCGCAGCAAACGCTGAGCGACCGACGCGAGCTGGCTGCCGATATCGCCCTGGGGCATTTGTCCGTTCGGTGTCAGATGGTCGACGACCTGTGGCAGCACCGTGGACAGATGCTGACTCACCTCGTTCGGTGGCAGGCCGGTCGCCTGCGCGATCTTCGCAATCCAGTCGGATCCGAGCGCACCGTGCAGTTGATCGGGTGCGACGGGCAGGTTCTGGCCCGTGCCGATCCAGGACTGGAACACGTGCCCGAGGCCCCCCTGCTGAAATGATTGCAGCAACCCGCCCAGCCCTCCGGGCCGGTTCTGGAGCATGGAAATCACTTCGGAAATCAAGGCTCCCGATGAGGCGATACCGCCCAGGTTGATGCCGTTGGAAGTGCCGCTGCCGGCATTGGGCGCCCCTTCCAGCGCGCCGGCGAGAGTGCTCAGAATGCTCATGGTGGACTCCGCGAGCTCGTTGTTGTGTGGCTTCGATCATAGCGCAAATACGCCCCAGGGGTAGGCGCGGGCGTGACAGCCTGAAAGCGCCGCGCTGCGCGGCACGACATGTGCTTCTATTGCCGGCTGGGTTTGATCGGGGTTCAGCAAACAGGAGGACAGTCCATGTCAACATTGAGCGGATTGAAAGTGGCCATCCTGGTGGCCGATGGTTTCGAGCAGGTCGAAATGACCGAGCCGCGCAAGGCTTTGCAGCAAGCCGGCGCCGACACACAGATTGTTTCGCCCGCCCACCGCCAGGTCCAGGGTTGGAATCACCATGACAAGGGCGACCGGTTCAACGTCGACGTGGCGTTGGAGCAAGCTGACCCGAACGCCTTCGGTGCTTTGCTGTTACCCGGTGGAGTTGTCAATCCCGACAAGCTGCGCACGCTGCCGGCCGCTGTTGAATTCGTGCGTGAGATGGTTGAATCGGGAAAACCCGTCGCCGTCATTTGTCATGGGCCGTGGACGCTCGTTGAGGCTGGCGCCGTCAAGGGACGCAACATGACATCCTGGCCGTCTGTGAAAACGGACCTCATCAACGCGGGCGCGCATTGGACTGACAAGGAGGTTGTGGTGGATCACGGGTTCGTCTCCAGCCGCAAGCCCGCCGACCTCCCGGCCTTCAACCGGGCCATGATTACCGAATTCGCCAAGGGGCCAACCGCGCGCGCCGGCGGCAGGCGCAAGTCAGAATCCCGCCCGACGACGAGACATTAGTTGGCGCGCCAACTAAACTACCGGGTCTGGCGACCGTGCGGGCTCTTGAGGTCGAGCTCAGGTCCCATGGGAATGATACCGCCAGGATTCAGATTCCGATGACTACCGTAGTAGTGCATCTTGTACTCTTCAATTGACACGGTCGCCGCGTTGCCCGGCAATTGATACAGCTCGCGCGTGTATCCCCACAGGCCGGGGTATTCGTACACGTGCCGCAGGTTGCACTTGAAGTGCCCGTAGTACACGGCATCAAACCGGACCAGCGTCGGAAACAGGCGCCAGTCGGCTTCCGTCAGCAGATCGCCCAGCAGGTAACGACCCTGCTGCAGCCGGTCCTCCAGCCAATCCAGTGATTCGAACAACTGCTGACACGCGCCCTCATAGGCGGACTGACTGGTTGCAAACCCGGCCCGGTACACTCCGTTGTTGACAGTGTCGTACACGCGCCGGTTGATCTGATCGATTTCCGCCGCGAGCGCCGGCGGGTAGTAGTCCGTGAGCTCATTCGTGAACTCATCGAACTCACGATTGAACATCCGGATGATGTCCGCGGACTCATTGTTGACAATCGTATTGCTGTCCTTGTCCCACAGTACCGGCACGGTGGCCCGGCCCGTGTACAGCGGATCCGCCTGGCTGTAGAGCTCGTGGATGTAGCGGACGCCCGTGAGTGGATCCGGTTTTGCAAACGCCCAGCCGTTATCGAAGACGAACGGTTCGACGAAGCTGACCGAGATGATGTTTTCCAGCCGCTTGGCCACGCGGGCCAGCAGGGTCCGATGGCACCAGGGACAGGCGCGCGCAACAAACAGGTGATACCGTCCTGGCAGGGCCGGAAACGAATTGTCCGAACCGATCCAATGTCTGAAAGTGCTGCCGGTCCGGATGAACTCGCCGCTGCTGCTGCCCGGGAGCAGCGTGTTGCGCCATTCACCGTCGATCAACTGACCCATGTTATTTTCCGGGCTTCATTAGTAACCCGGAAGAGTAACACTTGTTTAATTGGCGCGGCATTGGCCGCGCGGAGCCCGGGGTCTTTTCCGCCGGACTAGGCAGGGCGCCTGCGGCGCGTCGGCCGTCAGCCCGGGAACGCTACGCTGTCACTTTTTCGCGTCGTCCACGGCGTCTGAAACCTTGTCACGCGCCTTGTTGACGTCATCCTTGATGGAGTCGCCCACCGGCTCGTGGCCGCCGTTCTTAATGGTATCGACGGTGTGATCGATCTTTTCGCCGGCCTTTTCCGCCGGACCCCGGTTGTCGCACGCGACGCTCCCCAGAGCGATTGCACACGCCAAACCCGCTAGAACTGTCGTGCGTATCATCTGCTCGAGTCTCCTTAATATAGGCGGCACATATTGAATGCCTTAGCTCGAGCAGTGCAGACGAGAATCTGAGAACATTGTGTAGGAGTCGTCCGACGTGGAACGCATGAGACGCTGGGTTTGGATCCTGATCCTCGGCTGGGTGGCAGCCGCGCACGCCGAGCCTGCCCGGTTCACGACCGAGCAGATGGAAGTCGAGCGGATTTTGGAGCTGGCGGATCAGCGGCTGGCCGTCATGCCCGCGGTCGCGGCCGTGAAGTGGCAAACCAAGGCCCCCATTTCCGATCCACCCAGGGAGACGGCTGTCATCCAGCGCGCGGCGGACCTGGGCGCCCCCATGGGCCTTGCCGGCGAACCCGTGAAGCATCTTTTCGAGTTGCAGGTGCGGCTCGCGGGCGAAGTCCAGACGTCGTTGCACGAGCAATGGCAGTCACACGGGTTCGCGTATTCCGAGCCCGCCACTTCGCTGGCAGCTCTGCGCCCCAAGCTCGATGGACTGACGGTCGATATTCTGCAGGCCCTCTACCTGGCGGCGCCGGTGTTGCAACGTGAGGGCTTCGAGGCTCGCTACGCGGCAACGGCCGAAAAGAAATTGCAGACGTCCGGTTGGTCGGATCAAAACCGCCGCGAACTGCTGGCGGTATTGCATACCGTTGCATTGATGCCGGTGCCCGCACTCCAACGAATTGCATCCAGTGGCGTTTTGCGTGTCGGTACAACCGGCGACTACGCGCCTTTCAGTCTCGATGCGCACGACACACTCAGTGGATTCGACATCGACAGGGCACAGAAGCTGGCGGTGCAGTTTCACGCTCGCCCCGTTTTTATTCACACGACCTGGGCGTCCCTGGCCGATGATCTGAGTCACGGCGCTGTGGATGTAGTCATGGGTGGCGTATCGATTACGCCGGCGCGCGAGGCGGTTGGCGCATTTTCCGCGCCGTACGCCTCAGGCGGAAAAACCATCCTGGCGCGGTGTGCCGTTGCACGGCAGTTTCGCAGTGGCGTCGCCGCGATGGACCGCCCGACAGTGCGCGTCATCGTCAATCCGGGGGGCACGAACGAACAGTTCGTGCGCTCCAACCTGCACCGCGCGCGGATCATTGTGTTTCCTGACAACCGCGGCATTTTCGATGAGCTGGCGGCGGGTCATGCCGATGTCATGATCACGGACGATGTTGAAGCGGACCTGCAGGCGAAAAACCACCCGGGGAGCCTCTGCCGTGCGTTTCCCAGCACACTCACCCGTGCGGATAAGGCGATTTTCATGCCTCGTGACCCGGACCTGGTGAAGGCGGTCAATGACTGGCTGGTGCCGACCATCGCGGCCGACGCAGCGGTGCGCTAAAATCGCAGGTGCAAATCCGCGCGCACCACACCAGACACCCATGCCTCTCACCAAGCTCGAGCACTACCTGGTTTTGACCGGGGACATCGATGCCACATGCGACTTTTACGTCAACGTGCTCGGCATGGAGAATGGTTTCAGGCCCCCACTCGACTTTCCGGGGCACTGGGTGTACGTCGGCGACACGCCGGTGATTCATATCGCCGAATGGAAGAGTTACACGGCACGCGCGAAGGCGAGAAGCTCATATGTGACATCTCCCGCCGAAAGCACGGGTGCTGTCGATCACATCGCGTTCGGCGCCCAGGACTACGACGGCGTGTTGGAACGCATCCGTAGTCATGGGGTGCCCGTGCGCGAGAGCAACAACCCGGGCAACATCGTGCGCCAGTTGTTCCTGTTCGACCCCAACGGGGTGCAGCTCGAAATCAACTTCCGGAAATAGTCGCCGGCTCTTCCGTCAATCCCAGTGTCAACTCATTCTGCGACAGCAACCGGATCGGTACCCGCGACACCCGCCAGATATCCTGCGCGTATTCGCAGATGGTCCGATCGGATGAAAATTTCCCCGACCGCGCCACATTGAGAATCGACATCCGGTTCCACTGCGTCGGGTCCTGGTACACCGTGTTTACCAGCGCCTGGCACTCCGAGTAGGACTGGAAGTCCGCCAGCAA
>Ga0307510_10004689_pt1 | contig 16139 bp, 7 predicted proteins | sample 12_EM_MG_FD_207224 | JGI IMG/M metagenome (GOLD analysis project Ga0307510, IMG submission 207224) | Populus trichocarpa ectomycorrhiza microbial communities from riparian zone in the Pacific Northwest, United States - 12_EM | ecosystem: Host-associated > Plants > Roots > Unclassified | place...
AGCCATATGTTGTTTTATGTTTCTGTTATCATTGTAAATCTGGGGTATGCCCCTTATAATGTTTGTATCTTCTTCTTTTAATACATACGTCAACTTACCAAAAAAAAAGAGAAGGCCTCCATACTTCATGTCGCACGTGCCTGCGCGGCATCGATGTCGATTTTTGTTTGTTAATTGCTTGTTCTTGAGCAGTCGCCACCTAGTATTTAGTTCAAGGTCACTAGGAAACCCGGGTGTACTGGTCTTGAAACACCAAAAAAGAGAGAGAAGTAAAGCCGAAATGACTCCAGCATCGCTGCTGATTTCATAAATCGGCAACAACAGAGTTTTTGGCTGCCGATTTCTGATTCGGCAACGGCACAATTGGCTGTTGATTTCTGAATTGACAGCGGCACAGTTTGGCTATCAATTTATGAATTGGCAATGACGCAATGCTCATTGTCGATTTCTGAATCGACAGTGAAACTGTAAAACTTAACAAAAAATTATGTTGGACCGGCCTACCCTAGGGGAGAATGGGAATAGAAACCAACCCAAGGATAACCAAAGGGGGATAAGGAAAACCTTGGTCCAACGTCCAAACACCCCTTTGCATTTAAGAGGGGTATAAATGCAGCAAGGAGAGAGAAAGGGGCACTCTTTCCAAAACAGGCTGCATGCTCTTACCTTTTTTGTCTCCCCAAAAATCTACCTGCAACAGCTGCATACCCAGCTTCATACACCACCTTTGAATGCTAGAGAAGAAGGGTGACCAAGGGAAAGATAGAAGTGGTCGAAGCCATGGAAGGAGAAGGAGTCTAGACCCCTTCCCCATAACCGGCCAACAGCTGTGACTGCAACAATAACCACCCTCTCCAAGAAGAAGACCCACCTACACTAGCTGCATGTTCCATGCCTGAGTGTTTGAAGAAGAAGAGAGCTAGGGAGTTTCATTGATGACTGAAACCATGAGAGGAGAGGCAGTGTGATAGACCCGCTATACAACAGAGATGGAAGAGAAGGAAAAATCAAGATTGAGGAAAGAACCATGTCACCAAAACCTTTTCTAAAGTTGTAAAAAATGTGAGGTAAGAGAAGTATTCTTCCTTGGCTTGTTGTGGCCTCACGATTTCAGAACAAGGAGGGAGTGAAAACCCCAAAGTAGAAGGTACTAGTTGTGTAACTTGTTGTTCGGCACTCTCCTATGAACTCGTGATGATAACGAGACTAGAATAGGAATGTGAATTTATGAGTATGTTAATATGATGTAATGTAAACCTATGAGTATAAAAATGAAATATTATGGGCATGTATATTGAGAATATGTTTAATAGAAATGTTGATTTACGTTATCCTATGTGGATTGTGCCTTGTTAATGAATGAAATGCAATTATAAATTTGCAGAATGATATGGTGAAAAACATCCAGAACCGGACAAAAAAAAATTCCATCGACTCTGGCTCTGAAAAAGCCGGGTCGTTAGTGGTCTTGTCAGAGATTCACGGGTAACGGACTGGTTGTGGCTAGGAAAGGTATTAACACCCCTAGCACACCCTACCTGAGGTAAGCTGTTTTGCGATTTGATGTGGTTTAGAAGTTTTGATAATTTTTCTTGTCACTAGCCTATTAAAAAGAGAAGAAAAGTTCTTCTTAGTAAGGAGATCCTTATCTTATCAGGTAAAGAAAATCTAACGTCAATAAAAAAAACGAACAACTTTTTTTAATATCAGAAATACGTCTTACGTATAAGATTGCAATCCTTGACCGTGTGCAAATCAAAACATAAATTTTTTTTTATCTTTTCGATTTTATAATTCAAAAACATACATAAAAGAAAGTAAAAACACACACATCCCTTTTTAATATAATATACTCACACACACCCTCATTTTCATTTTACAAAATATCAAAATAAATCAAACAACAGTAATCTAAATATACACATCAACGTCTGAACATTAAAAAAAAGACCCTCGGGAACAGTGCTAGTAGGTTTCTAGACACAGGAACAGTGATGACGTGTCTTCTCCACACGTCACCGCCATTGGCGACACGTGGGTTCATGCACCACTGCGAGGAAAAAGGCAGGAGACTGTGGGATCTGGAGCGGCTTCCTCCCTTCTTCCCTTCCTCGCTGGCGATGCCCTGCAAAACACCCAAAAAAACAACAAGCAATTGATTTTAGTTTTTTCTTTCTTAGTTTTTCAGGTCTGCTTCTCTCCTTTTCTCCTTTTTCAGACCTGTTTCACTACAGATTTGTTCTTTGGGTTTCGTAGTCTTCTCCTCTACTTCAGGTAACTAGCAATAAGGAGGAGAAACGACCGAGAGGGGGATGTCATTGTTAGGGAAAGGGACAACGGTGGATCTGTAGGCGCCCGAAGGTTGGTGTCGCTTGAGAGGTTTCGGCGGAGGCTGGTCTATGCTGATAAGGGGTAGATCTGTTGTGGTCGACGGTAAGAGAAGAAATGGGGATCTGTGGGTTGCTGGATCTCTGGTAAGGACGACGCTATTGTTGCTGATGGTGAAGACCGATTGAGAGGGGGAAGGTGGGGTGTGTGGCTGGTTTATGGGAGAAGGAAGGAGCACTCTCTCTCTTTCTGGTTTTTGTCAAAAGGAACAGGAAATAAGGGGGTTGTTGGGCTGAAGGTTGAAGATGAGAAGAAAATGGGGGGAACAATGATGGCTAGCTTGGCAAAGGGAGAGGGTTTCTTTCGACGATGATTGTAGGAGGAGAAAAGTGAGGGAGATCGGGTCTTGGTTGAAAGTCGGGAAGATTAGCAGAGGGAGAGAGAGATCTCTTGTTTTTTCAAAAGGAGGGGGGGCCAGCCTCTGTGGAACAAGGAAAGGGACGCTTGCGACTGTGGCTTGGAGAGAAAATTTAGATTTAGGGTTTTCTATGGTTGCTCAAAATTTTTCTGTTTCAAAATTCCCCTTCCTTTTGTGTATTTTGAAGACTCCTATTTATAGGCAAAAATGTTGCTAAGTCCCCAAACTTGGTCCCTCAATTTGTTTCTTTTTTTTTTTGTAAATTTGATTTTTCTTATTTTTTTGTATTTTGATTTTTTTTTAAAACGAGCAGTATCAACATCGACTCAATGAGAAAAATCAATGATTTTAAAAACAACACGTTAAAAGTCAAACATGTTCAAAAAGACCTTTGAAAATTTAAATTCTTTTTTAGACGACGTTGAAAATGTTAAAAACGATGCAAATATATCAAGAATAAATTTTTTTGGGTTTTCCTTTTTTTTTGTTGCTATTTTTGGATTTTTCAAAACTTATCAAAAATATGGGTAAAAATTAGGTAGCAACAGATGCCCCCTCTTTACAATGCTTACGAAGCAAGACTCAATGTTTTGCATAGTAAGCTTTGTAAAGAAAACTTATCTTCCTAACTCGCTGAATGATCTACTCATCTAAAGACTTTGCTTTTTTTTTTTTTCCTTCTATTTTCTTTACTTTATCTTTTTTACTTCCTTTCTTTCTTCTTTTTTTTTCTCTTTTTTTTTGTTAGGTTAACCTGAGATCCCATCTGGCGATCTTCTTTAACTAGAACCAAATAAAATGGTCTTCTTGACGGCATGATATTAACTTTTTTTTTCTTTTGAGAATTTCCTAATGGTAAGGTTCTTCTCACTTTTCTTCCAATGCTAAGTTAATGTTGGTGGCTCGATTAACCTGAGGTCCCATCTGGCAACTCCTTTAACCAAAGCTAAAATCTGTGTTGCGGTTGGGTTAATCTGAGATCTCATCTGGCGATCCTCTTTAACCAAAATCAAAATTCTATGTGCAACTTGGTCAACCTGAAATCCCATATGGCGACTCCTTTAACCAAAGCTAAAATTTATGTGTGGTTGGGTTAACCTAAGATTCCATCTGACAATCCCCTTTAACCAGAACCAAAATTCTGTGTGCAGCTTGGTCAACCTAAAATCCCATTTGGCGACTCCCTTTAACCAAAGCTAAAATCTGTGTGTGGTTGGGTTAACTTAAGATCCCATCTGGTGATCCCCTTGAACCAAAACCAAAATCCTATGTGCAGCTCGGTCAACCTGAAATCCCATTTGACGACTCCCTTTAACCAAATCTAAAATCCATGTATGGTTGGGTTAACCTGAGATCCTATCTGGCGATCCCCTTTAACCAAAACTAAAATCCTGTGTGTGGTTGGGCTAACCTAAGATCCCTTCTGAGGATCCAATTTAACCAGAACCAATATCCTGTGTGTGGTTGGGCTAACTTGAGATCCCATCTAGCGATCCCCTTTAACCAGAACCAAAGTTTGTGTGTGGTTGGGCTAACCTGAGATCCCATCTGATGATCTCCTTTAACCAGAACCAAACAAAATTTGTGTGTGGTTGAGCTAACCCAAGATCCCTTCTGGCGATCCCTTTAACCGGAACCAAAATTTGTGTATGGTTGGGCTAACCTGAGATCCCTTATGGCGATCCACCTTAACCAAAACTAAAATCCTCTATATGGTTGGGCTAACCTGAGATCCCTTTTGGCGATCCCCGTTAACCAGAATCAAAGTCTCTCTGTGTGTGCAACTCGGTCAACCTGAAATCCCATCTAACAATTCCCTTTGACTGAAGCTAAAATCTGTGTCCACGGCTTGGTAAACCTAAGATCCCATATGACAACCTGACAAAAAGACTTGGCTGGAGAAGTCTTGAAGGGATGGCAGGATAGGCTGGAACACTTGGTGCTTCTTGATTGCAGGGTAGACCTGATAATTCCTGATCGCGGGGTTTGAAAATTTGGTGCTTCCTAATTGCAGGGTTGACCTAAAGACTCTTCTTGATGACAAGGTTGATCTTCTCATTTCTTTGAGATTTTCCTAATGATAGGGTTCATCTCATCTTCTTCTTGTTCCAGGGTTAAAGCTATGATTCTCTGTTATTATCAGCTCAATGATTCTTTCTTTGTCCACAATGTTGCTGGATTTCATTGAGGATTTTTCGTGTAACAATTCAAAAAATTTGTGCAATGCTTGGAGGTTAGATGACATGCATGCATCCTTACCTAGTTTGAAATATAGGTCCCTCCTCTATGATGTTCCATCGTCAAAGGGTGTCTTTGTTTGCTATCCAAAGCCTTATTTATTTATTTTTATTGATTTGACTCATTTGCGTGCTTGCCTTCCACTCAAATACAAGTGCAATGCCCATCCTAGGTTGTTCATAATGATTACTGCTCTTATTGTTTCTCAAGCTTGACCATGCTTTCAAGTGTGGTGTTGCTTGATTTACCATGAAAGAGCTTCACAAGTCATTCATCTCCTAGATTCTCTCGGTAACTGTTCTTTCATCAATTATATGTGTCCTGCCAATACTCATCAAGCCTGGGTTGTCCACGATGATTACTGCTCTTGTTGTTTATCAAGTTTGACCCTGCCTCCAAGTGTGGTGTTGCTTGATTCATCGTGAAGGAGCTTAACAAGTCATTCATGTCCAGGATTCCCTCGTTAACTATTTTTTAATCAATTGTGTGCGTCCTGCCAATACTCATTAAGAGGTTTTCTAGTGTCATCCTTATCTTAGATTGATAATCATCCACAGACTTGCCTCAAGTTGAAACAATACTTTTCAAGTATATGTTATCATTAACCATCTTGGAAACTATTCAGGTGTCAAGACATGTATCTCATAGTTTGCAGTAAAAGGCTCTTTGTTATGTGCTCATTGTTCTTGTCAATGGATTTCTCTTAACTTGTCTAATCTGATTATAGACAGCAATGCATTGGCATCATCAATGATGTTCACCACCTATATTCATGTGGTGGAGTGCACTTTGGGCTCTGAAGCAGATGGTCCCACAGTCATCAATGATGTTCACCACCCATATTCATGCGGTGGAGTGCACTTTGGGCTCTAAAGCAGATGGTCCCACAGTCACTCTTGGTGGCGTGCATCTTTTCGATATTCATTCAAGTGCCACTGTGCGATAACATCTGTCAGGAACTATAACCATGTTTTCAGAGGGTAACCTAAGATGATGACAATAAAATGCCCTTCAAGTGCAGCGTTGCTCATCAGTTGCTACTGAAGTTCACTAAATCATGGACTGTCTTTGAACAACATTGCCCCCAATATGATATGAATGTGCTCGCTCAATGATTGTCTTTCTTTGAACAACTTTCCCTTCAGTTCACTAATTCATCATTTGATCATCTTTGCCCCAGCTAATCTGAATTTCCTTTTTATGGTCCAATGTATTGCCCCCTGGCTGCTCTATTTTTCAAGGAGTGTCAATAAGTGTCAATGTCATTTCTGTCAAGGATTTTGCAAACTCGATCGATGTTCTTCTTGTTAGACAATCTTTCTTGTTTTGGAATCAACTCTCGCATTTCAAAGATCATGTCTATTCAAGTCTAATTTGTTGAAATGAAATTAGAGAGATGTCAATTTTGGAAAGTATTTTTGAAAATAATTTTCTTTGCTCAAAGACCTAACACACGTCATTCAATATATGCAGTCATTTGATTGTCTTCTGTTTTGAAAATAGAAATTGACTCGTTGCAAGATTAAAATGGCTTTTTCCTTGGTTCTTTGTATCCATTTTAAACTCTGATTTTGGGTATATCTTTTGATAGTTTGTGATGAGGTGACATTTTTGTGAATTTAAAAAACAAGATGCTCAGACTTTATCAAGAAAGGTTGTTTCTTTTCTTAACATTTATTTTATCAGCATGCATAATAATCAATAACTTAATTAATGAACGTATGACTCTTATAGAAAAGCTCTTCCATTTCTAATATCACCATTTATCGGTTTAGATTGCTTACTTGATCAAAAAGGGCTTTTAAAAGCACGTAATGTTGGCTATGGTTCATGGCTATGAAAGAAAGGGAAATTCACAGGCTCAAAAGGTGTTTGAGGGTTTCAAAGACCTTAGATCAACATCAACTATTCATCAACTCTTTTTCTGTTATTGTCTTTGTAGAGGAAATGATATATAATGTAACATCCTCAAATTATAATGTCATGAAATCTCAAACATTTCTTTACTAATATCAAGTATTGAATAATATGTCTAAGATTATGGGATTTTTTTTTTGAAAATTTCGGCAGAGTTTCCTTTGTTTTTTGATGTTACCAAGTTATCGACTAGACTTCATTCAATCACAATACTCAAATCTTCCACTTCGATCCAACCATCCTGGATCATTTCCCATCTCATCATACAATATTTCACATAACCATATTTTGTTGTGCTTTCTCAACCTTACATCATCAACAAATAAAACATTAACTACAAGAAAATATAAACTCAAAGAATTCATATTGAACTAATTATTAGATTAACATGCATTCACTTTTAAACCTGCATGATTTTAATTACTAAGTATTCTTTTCGAATAGTTTGCTAATATTAGTTCCTTACTTATACTTTCTAATGGTATAAATACCAAAAGCAAATATCTTTAGGATACATATATTAAAATGTACATAAAATACAAATTACATATAAAGCAAAAGATATTACATCCCACAAAATAAACAGATTTAAACACAAAGCCCATATTTAACGCTCCGCATCATCTCATGAAAAACCTGTATACATAACATTAATAAGAAATAAGGAAGATAACACATTAAAAATGATAAAGCTATTATGTTCACAATTCTTCAAAATATATCAAATTATCTTTCATCACTAACTTACTACATATGAATATTAATAACCCATTCATAATTTATTAATCCTATACTTATAGGACCTCTGCAACCAACACTCATTGCTTAATTTTTAATTTGGTAATTCACAATTTTACCTCGAACCCGGCTAACCCTCTTCGATAGCCAACAATCAAACCGGTAATTCCATACATATTACCTAACATTCGGCTATTCTCTAATAATAGCCAATCTAACCGGTAATTCCATACGAATTACCCATCATCCGGCTATTCTCTAATAATAGCCAATCTAACCGATAATTCCAAACGAATTACCTAGCATTCAGCTATTCTCTATCAATAGCCAATCTAACCAGTAATTCCAAACAAATTACCCACCATCTAGCTATTCTCTATCAATAGCCAATCTAACCGGTAATTCCATACGAATTATCCACCATCCGGTTATTCTCTATTGTCGTACCCTCACGAGAGCGCGACGTCGCGACGACCCTTCCCGGAGCGGGGAATTGATTTTGGGGTCTTTGTTTTGTGAAAAAGGGAGTCGCCACCTAGTATTATGGTCACTAGGAAACCTAACTGGTCTTTCAGAGATTCTAAAGCAAGGGACTGGTTGCATAAAGGGAAGGTTTTAGCACCCCTAGTATGCCCTACCTAAGATAAGTTGCTTAGTGTTTGGTTTGCCTTATAATTGCTATGGTGTTGATGTTCTCTAATCCCATCAGTTTTCTAGGATAAGTCTGCTATGATGAACGAACTTGGGTTCAAAGTCTAAGGGAAAGAACCCTTGGCCAATATGGATCATACCTTTAGATATGTCTATAGAGTGTCAAAGAGAAACGGTGCAGATCTCTTGAAATCTATGTTTGATTTGAAATAAATTTAGAATTTATGAATTTAGAGATAGCTAAGATAGAAATCTAAGGAGATTCAATGTGCTTAAAAGCTCATTTTTCCCTTAGTATTTCAAGTGTTCGCGACTCGTAAATCGCAGGGAAGAGAAACAAAAAAACTAAGTTAGAAATCTAAGGAAATTCTAGGTGCTTTAAAAGCTCATTTTTGTCTTAGTATTTCATATTTTTATGACTCATAAACTGTGGAATCAAAATTTGAAATGTCCCCAATTATAATTGAGGCTCCATTTAAGGATGTGCAATTAAATTGTTCTAAATAAAATTTTAGGCTTAAACCTGCCCTTATGTTAAAAATAAACAAGTTGTATTCCTATTAACAATATTTTGGACATTTACCTTTCATAGGTTTTTTGGCCCTTATATTATTAAAGGATAATGACTTGTTATTCCTAGAAAAATATTTTTTTGATATTAACCACTTGGGGTTTCTTTATCCAAATATTAACAATGAATAATGACGAATTATTCCCAATAATATTTTAAATATTAACCCCTTTGGGGTTTTTTTATCCAAATATTTGTAGTGAATAATAACAAATTATTCCTAATAATATTTTGGATATTAACCCCAACCCCTTTGGGATTTCTTTATCCAAACATTAATAATGAATAATAACAAATTATTCCTAATAATATTTTGGATATTTACCCCTTTTGGATTTCTTTATCCAAACATTAATAGTGAATAAAGATGAATTCTCAAAAATAAGATTTTTATATTTTTAAAATATTAGCCAACACCCTTTGGAATTTACAAACACGTTATAAAATCCAAGATGCAAGAAAATAATTTTTGTGTTTAAGAAATCCATGCTAAAACATATTTTTTTGAAACCTCGAATATTTGTTATTTAAAAAAAAATTAATATATTAGAGTATTGGCCATATGCAACATAAAAAACATTTCTATTTAATCAAATACTCAAGCATCACAATATACACGATTAAAGATGACAAGTCATCACATATATTTCAAAAATCATAAGATCTAAACAGTGCAGCTAAAAACAAAGCAGGAGGAAACCGAAAAGAAAGTCATCCAAAGCCAAATCTCATCAAAACAGAATCGGTCTATCAACTCAAAGCCTAAATATACCATGACCCATCATTTTCAACAGAAAGGAGTAAGTAATGTACACACGAAAATCACAGTTTTGAACCCAATCCTACAGCAGAAACCGTGACCCACGCCTCTCCCCTTTTCTTAATCTCAGGCACTACCGTGTTTGTTTCCGCTAAAGGAATGAACTTGGACTCGTTTATTTGCTGGAAAGTAATTATTTTTTTAAAAGTAAATTCCGGGAAAGTGAATTATTTTATGATGTTTGGTAGTGCAATGAAAAATAAGTTGGAAAACACTTTCTAGTGTTTGGTTATGTCACGAAAAATGAGCTGAAAAATAACTTATTAATGTTTTATTTTTCTAAAGTTTATTAAAATAATAAGGAACAAATCTTACAAATTAAAAAGTTGAATGAGAATGAAATTGAAAAAAAATATAATTTCATAAATTATCTCAAATAAAATAAATAATAATCAAAATAATAGAGATCAAATTTAAAAAATAAAAAAAATGAAAGATGAAAAAATTAAAATAATAATAATTAACATTTCATAAATTATTTCAAATAAAATAAGTAATAAAAAAAAAATTGAGGACTAAATTTGATACATAAAAAATTTCAATAAAAAAATGATAAGGGAAAAGCAAATAACAATTATAAAAATAAGAACCAAAATTAATATAAAAATTAAATTTTAAGAGATGAAATTGAAAAAAAATATTTAAAACAAAATATATATAGCAATCAAAAGTTTGAGGATCAAATTTGATATAATCAGCAAATAATATGACATTTTTAAAATTTTCACAACTTCCGGAAAGTGTTTTCCGTCCAAATTTTTCAGGAAAACACTTTTCTGGAAACCAAGCTAAATTTTCTTTTGACTGAAAAGTATTTTCTATTGACTAACTTTTCTAATAACAAACAAACATAAAAAAATTTAGAAAATGAATTCTCAAAAAATGATCTGCAGAAACAAACATAGCCTTGAACACCATGCCTTTGTATTACGTATGTTAAAGACCATAACTATAGGCCAACTGTCAGCTACCTCCCTTTTCACAGAAACAGAAATGGAAACGTGAACCAAACACCTGCCAAAAGAAAACCCCTCGAATGCAAAGGAACCCTTCTAGCGTTTTTCTTTTTGGATGAAAACTACAACTATGAGGGAGACGTTCCTATACAAATCCCAGTCAAGGAGGCACTGAGCAGAGGAGGGGAAGGATGATGAAAACCCTTGAGGCTCACGGTCCCCCATGGCAAAAACCGAGAATATTCAACTCTAACATAAACAACATCTCTAACTCAAAGCCATGGAAGTAAAAGCAAACAAGCACAATAATTTCTGCGTCCAGGCAGAAACCGAAATCCAGGGCCAAGGAAAAGAGAAAAAAAAAGGGTTGGAACCGAACGAACAAAAGATACCAGGTTTGAATATAACAAAGAAGAAGAAGTTGGCTTATACCTGCAGATCCTGCTTGCTAAAATGAAGTACAAACCGGGGGTAGTCCCTGCCTTTCCTTTGTCTCTGATGACCCGAAGAAAGCCTCCCTCGTGGGGTAGTCCCTGCCTTTGCTTTGCCTCTGATGACCTGCGGATGCTGCTGGTTTGAGTGCAGAGGATGAGGTGTAGATAGGTGGAACAAAAAACCTTTGCTTTTCTGTCTCCAAAAACTGAAGAAGGCCTTCCTCTTTTTTGCCGTTGGGAGTTTTAGAAAACCTGTAGATTTGTTGCACTCCTTTTGGCAATGTAGGATAGACCGGGGACAATTTTCCCTCTCGTTCTCTTTGTTTTTTCTATGCTAGCTCTCTGTTTTTTTTACTCTTCTCTGCGTCCTCTTCTACTTTTTTTCCCTTTTTTTTTTCTGTTTCTCTAACCTCAGCCTTATATATGCTTGTTCTCTCTCTTTTTTTCACTCTTTCTTTGCGTCTCCCCCTCCTCCTTTGCTTTTACAAAGCAGTCTGTTATATATGCAAGAACTGGAAACCACCCTCACATTCTCTCATCTCCACCGTATGTGTTAGGGAAACAATCCCAGCCCTTAGATGATGATGAGGCTCCTCTTTGCGTCTTCTTTCACAGCTGGCACAGTGAGGTGCAAAACGGTTTCCCTTGGACTGGAGCTCTGAGTTGCAGCTGCACATTTGACGTGAAAAGGGGGCTGTCCAGTACATGCCAGGTTGAAGAGGGTGAAAGGACGAGTGGTTTAAAAAATTAGCAGGGAATGGTTGCAGAGGAGGGAAGGAAATGCAGACGGGGTACAGTGCCATGCTAATTAAATTTCCAGCAAAGGGGTTGTTCTCATACGGCACCGTCTAGCTAAAGAAGAGAATTAATGCAACAAAGGAAAAGACGGTGTCGTTTGTTGTTAGAAAGGCAGCAGAAACGTCGTGGCAGAATTTATATCATTTTCTAATCCTATCCCCGTTTTTTCTATTTCTTCCGAAACCTAGCCAAGTTTCTTCCAATTTTTATCTGCAATTAACTCCCTCATTTCAGTCTTTTTTCAATTCAGTCCTGCAAACTCGGGGTAAAATCCTTCTCACGACAGGATTTTGTACTTTCACGCTAGATATTCAAGCGGGAATATCTTGAGTTTCTGATATCGAAATCAGGCGATTCAAAAAATCAAATTCATCTACACATGTAGGACTACAACTTTCATGGAGGATTCGAGGTGAGATAAAATCGTTTTAAAGAACAGAATCAGACAACAATCTGGTTGGTAAAAAAGGGTCTCCTGATCTGATTTAAAAACTGACAAATGCCGAGCATCCCGATATGACTAAGAGTATAACCTAAAAATAACGACCCGCAAAATCATGACGGAAACAGAGTCTTTAGTGCAAAACTCGGGTTAGAATCCTGCTTGTGGCAGAATTCTCTACTTTCACGTTTAGGTATTCAAATGGGGATATCTTGAGCTTCTGATACCGAAATCAAGCGATTCAAAAACCAAAATTCATTTACGTGTATAGGACTACAACTTTCATGAAGGATTAAGAATGAGATAAATTCATTTTGAAGTACAGAAACTGGCTACAACGTGGTTGGTCAAAAAGGATCTCCCGATCTAATTCAGGAAACTGACAATGCCAAGCATCCTACTTTGACTGAGAGTCTGCCATAAGAATAGTGAGCCCTAGGACCCAATAAAGGTGTAGGTCAATTCTTCAACATGTCATGAGTGACAGAATATAGCTGGGATGGTCGGATATTGCACGAAACCAAATCAGAATCAAAGCCTAAGTTGGAACAAAAAATTGCGACAACAGTAGAATCAGTTTTTTAGTGCAACTTCTGAGGGATTTATCCAACCTTAAAGACCAGATAAAAAAGGAACGAATTTAGCATCATAAAGACTCCTAATTAGCCTAACAATCCTGACAATTTTGGCAGCAGAGGGGAAGGATAAAGAAAGCAGAAGACAGCCGAAACAGGGTTCGAAAAATATTTTTTCTTCTCTGCTTTTGTCAATTTCCTAGCAATCCTAAACTAAAAATCCTGCCTTCGATTCAAAGGGGATATACACCATCTCCATTAGCACGTAGGGCCCAAAAATGAGTAACTACATCTATCAATAGTCAATCTAACTGGTAATTCCATACGAATTACCTAACATCCCAATTATAATACAAACAAGTTTCTTCTTCTACTTTTCCCATATCAATATGTCATAAACAACTCATAACTAATAATGAAACTTTGAATTTTAAAAGAAAGTGACAAATCACTTACCATCTTCTCGTGATGGCCTAGCTCCTCCTGCCTGATGCCCTGCTCCCAAAACAACTCCAATTTAAGTTCTCCCAACTTCTCTTCTCCTCCTAGTGTGGCCAGCCCTCCTCTCCTTTCTTATATCTTCCTTCACTTTATTCTTCCTTAATTTAATGTTCCAAGTCTTTCAATCTTACAAGTTTCAAAGCTCACTCTCATTTTTTTCTTGTTTTTCTATTGGAGAACCTGATGAATCTAAAAATCCTTTGTCTCCTCTTCGATTCTTCACTAATGGTGTTGCAAATGGACACTTATAGAGGATTTCTGCTCTGTTGAAGTTTCATTCTTTTTCATATTTTTCAGTCTAGGCATGTCTCTTCTCTCCCTACTTCTGCGCTTTAATGCTAACACTGATAGGAGAAAACGCCATACGGTCACCTCTAAATAATGAGGCGACCGACCGTTGTTATTGCAGGAGTAATGGCGATCGTGGGGCGTCTATTTCTGGTTTGGTCCGTTGAAAAAGATGAATAGTGTCCCTTGAAACGACGCCATTTTCTTGACTAAAATGGTTATTTGCAATTGTGCCCCTGGATCAAATACAATTGGACCCCTACATTTCAGCACCATTTACAAAATGATCCTTAAACTTTAATTTCTTGTGATTTTGACCTCAATCAGCCCCAAACTTTGGTTTTTCAATTAAGTACTTGATTGCATTACTTAATTAAATTAAAGTTTAAATAAGTCCCCAAACTTGTTAATTCTTCCAATCTTTGACCAAATTGACTTCATTGACTTCCAAATTTAATTGTTTTCACTTAAAGCCTAAACAAATTAATTTTTATTGCAATCAAACCCTCCATAAAATCAATTAAACCTTTAATAAAATTTAATTGAGTCTACAAACATATGATTTGGACTTTACTTCCTCAAATTTAATTTTCTTTGTCAAGAGGGCTCTCATCAGTCAAAAATATATTGCCAAATTTCCATCTTTGTATTTTTGAACCTCCTCAACCAATCTTTAACCATTTTCTATGCTCCCGCCATCCTCTTCTCACTATTACTATTACTTTTTTATTTTCTTCAGTCAATTTTTCTTATGTTTTTGTATTATGAATTTTCTTGAAAAAGAGTAACTTCAACATTGACCTGAAAAACATGCATTGACAACTGAACACATGGAAAAAAACATTGCTAGTGACACAAAGATGTCAAAAGCATATTTTTGGGTTTTTTGTTGTTTTTTTTACTATTTTTTGATGTTTTTTTTTCGAAAATTTATCAAAAGATAGGGTCAAAAATTGAGTAGCAACACATCAGAATGAATCAAGTCAAATGGGAAAGAAGAAACATAAATACTTTGATTAAAAGGTAAAGCAGAAAACTTCCCCAGTTTACATCCATTACAATAAGAAATATCACAAGGTTGCAAATTTCCTAAAGCTCATGTGGATGCTAAAAATCTCAAATGAGAAGATGAAACATGACCTAGAAGATAATGCCATAAATAAAAACTAGAAGAGGAATGACTCAAATGAAAAGAAGACAAATCAGTAGTAGTAGTAGCAACAACAACAACTAACACTTTTAACTCATCCAAAATATATAGTCCATTCTCCCTACAACCTGTCCCAATCAGCTTCTGAGACTGCAAATCTTGTACACACTAAAAGGAAGAGGAAAAAATGACTAAATAATCACCAGAATCACATAATTGTCCAACAAAAGCAAGATTGAACCTGAGTTTCGAAATAAGATAAACCACTACCAGAAATTCGCTTAATACCAACGGAATTTCCGACGGAATAATTTTGTCATCAATTTGAGGTCGCCATTACCGACAGAATTTAATCCGTCGGTAAGGTCATCGGCATATACCGACGGATTGTGTCCGTCGGTAACTACCGACGGAATGTTGAGAATTAAAAAAAAGGGTGGTTCGCTGACATGGAGGTTATTTCGGGTATTATTTTCAAAATGGTAGCTCCGTACGGTGACATGTCTTATTTACCGTCAGAATAGCCGACGGAATCACGGACGAAATATTCCGTCGGTGAATCCGTCGGCAAAAGTTAATATATCCCCTCTCACTCGACCCGATCCTCCCCTATTTCTCCTTCTTCTTCCTCATCTCAACTCTCCCAAACTGCAAACATCCAGCCCCCCTCCCAAAAAAAATCTCCTTCTTCTCAGCACAACAAGTCATATATCTTGAAGTCTTATTGTCACAGAATCTGTGTTCTGATTTACCTACGGATTTTTATCAGTTTTTGTAAGTAATTCTATCTTTTTAAATTTTAACATTTAAATATCATGGTTTTTATTGTTTTTTTAGTATATATATTTTGTTAGTAGATGTACATGTTTTATTGTTATTTCTCAAACAAACTTGTAGGATATGAATGTATAATTTTATACTTGTTATGGTCTGTTTTAGATTTTGTAAGATTGTATTTGTTTGTAAATTGTTGAAACTTTATTGAATTACCGAATTACATATGTTGTTTTGAAATAATTAATAGCTTGTTTCATGGGTCCATTTTAATTTTTATCATCAATGGTATTGCGGAGTTGTAATTTTTGTAAATTGATATATATGTATTAATTTGTATGGACGTTAATGATAATTGATAATGAATATTTAATATTTATGAGAAGTTGTAATTGGTTTGTTGGATAATCTTGAGGTAAACTAATTTTTTTGCAAATTTATTTACCTAACATAGTTAATTAATACATGTTGTCATCATAATTTTATAGAGATTCGATAGAAGTCATGGATGATCGTTCATGGATGTATCGAGATTCACCC
>Ga0307510_10004690_pt1 | contig 16139 bp, 12 predicted proteins | sample 12_EM_MG_FD_207224 | JGI IMG/M metagenome (GOLD analysis project Ga0307510, IMG submission 207224) | Populus trichocarpa ectomycorrhiza microbial communities from riparian zone in the Pacific Northwest, United States - 12_EM | ecosystem: Host-associated > Plants > Roots > Unclassified | place...
TCGGTCGCGTTCCACCCGGGCCCCGAGGCCCGCCGCCGTGCCGTCGCCCAACTGAAGGGCGGGCAGGGCCCGGGAGGCCAGGAGGGTGAGCGGCGCGAGCGCGACCACAGCACCGAACAGGGGCCAGAACTGCGGCCAGGAACGGCCGTTGAGACTCCCCGCCAGCCAGACGAAGGCGCTCTGTGCCTCCGTGACCTCCGAGCGCGTCATCAGATACGACACGATGCTCGACAGGCCGGTGCCCACGCCCACGCCGATCAGCACGAGGCGTTGGCCGTTGATACCGCGCCGCCAGGCCAGCAGGTAGACGCCGGCCCCGGCCGCCAGGGCGCCGGCCAGGGCCGTACCCGAGAGCGCGATGCCGCTGACGCCGTAGACCATCGAGGCCAGCACGGCGGCAGCGGCGGCGCCCGAGCTGACGCCGATGACGTCCGGGCTGGCCAGCGGATTGCGCAGCAGGGCTTGGAACACGGCCCCCGACAGACCGAAGGCGAACCCGACCAGCAGGGCCAACAGGGCGCGCGGCAGGCGCAGTTCGACGACGACGAACCGGTTTCCGGCGGCGCCCCCGCCGAGCAGCGTGTCCCAGACGTCCCCCACCGGCAGGGCGATGTCACCGGTGCAGAGCGACACCAGCAGGGCCGTCAGGACGGCGAGGAAGAGGGCGAGGCACACCGCGCCGAAGCGGCTCCGGCGGTGCCGTCGCAGCCGCCCCAGACCGGCCGCCGCCGCTGCCGCGGTTGGCCGCTCCGTCATGGTGTTCGGGCCGCTCACAGTGCGGCCCGTGCGGAGCGGCGGACGAGGAGGATGAACGGGACGCAGCCCAGGGCCGCGGTCACCACGCCGACCTGGACCTCGCCGGGCCGGGCCACGACGCGTCCGACGACGTCCGCGAGCAGCAACAGGGTCGGCGCGAGCAAGGCGCTGTACGGCAGGATCCAGCGGTGGTCCGGCCCGGTGACCAGCCGCGCGGCGTGCGGCACGGCCAGACCCACGAAGCCGAGCGGGCCGGCCACGGCGGTCGCGGCCCCGCACAGCAGCACGACCGAGGCAGCGCCCAACACCCGTGTGGTGGACAGGCGTTGGCCCAGGCCGCGGGCCACGTCGTCGCCGAGGGCGAGCCCGTTGAGCCGGGGCCCCATGGCGTTGGCCAGGAGACCGCCCACGACGACGAACGGCAGCGCCTGCCGTACGACATCGATGTCACGACCGCCCAGCGCGCCCACCTGCCAGAACCGGAACTGGTCGAAGGTCTGGCTGTCGGTGAGGAGCATGGCGCTGGTCAGGGAGGAGAGCACGGCCGTCGTGGCGGCGCCGGCGAGTGCCAGCTTCACCGGTGTCGCTCCCTCGCGGCCGAGGCTGCCGATCCCGTACACGAGCATGGCGGCGAGACAGGCACCGAGGAAGCCGAACCAGATGTACTGGCCGGGCTCGGTCAGGGACAGGACGCTGATGGCGAAGACCACGAACACGGCCGCGCCCGCGTTGACGCCGAGGAGCCCCGGATCGGCGAGCGGATTGCGCGTCAGCCCCTGGATCACGGTGCCCGCGAGCCCGAGGGCGACACCGGCCAGCAGCCCGGCCAGGGTTCGCGGCAGCCGCACCTCCTGGATGACGAGCTGCCCGCGCACGGACCGGTCCGGGGTGAACACGCCGTCGACGACGTCGTGCAGCGCCACGTGACCCGATCCCACCACCAGGCTCAGCCCCGTCGTGGCGGCCAACAGCAGGGCGAGGAGGGCGAGTCCAGCGCCGAGCACGATCGCGCGTCGAGGCCGCCCTGCGCGCTTCCCGGGTCTCAGCCCTCGCGGTGCGGACCCCGTCATGACACTCACGGGCGACCTGACAGGTGAGACGCGGGCATGGCGGGCGGCAGGCGCATGGAGGGATCCTTGGGAGGAGAGGCTCGGAGTGTTCGCCGGAGCGCCCGCCGTGTCGGGGGCCCACCGCGGCGAACACGCACAACAAGAACCGGAGGAAGTATCTCCGCTATCTTAGGTAAGCCTAACCTATCCAACGGGCATAGTCTGCCCGTTCGGGGGTCGTCAGGGGAGCGGTGGCCTGGTCGGGTGCAGGCCGGTCCCGGAGCTGTGGCTATCTTCACAAAACGTGCGGTTAGGCCCTTTTCGTGGCACCGGTCACGTCACGGAACCGCTGCCTCGTCTACGTTCGCAGGCCTGTGTCCCCGAACCGTTGAGGCCCCATGCCGTATCGCCCGAACCCCCGACCGGCCACGCGCAGCGCGAGGATGCCCGGCCGACGCCACAGGCGCGTCGGCTTCCGCGCGGCGCTTCTCACCGGATTCGTGACCACCCTGATCACGGCCGGTGCGGTCGGTCCGGCCGCGGCAGCCGGCCCCGGGACACCGGTGGGTTCCGGAGCCGGCACCATGCCGGCGACCGCGCGGAGCGAGGCGCGCGTGACGACCGCTGTGCTGGACCTGGACCACCCCGACCGGAAGCCGCAGGTGCGGGGGAAGGACGTCCCCTACGACACGGCCAGCATCATCAAGGTCGACATCCTCGCCGCGCTGCTCCTCCAGGCCCAGGACGCCGGACGCGGCCTCACCCAGCAGGAGCGCACCCGGGCCGAGGCGATGATCGAGCACAGTGACAACGACGCGGCGACCGAGCTCTGGCGGCAGATCGGCCTCGCGCCCGGCCTCGAGGCGGTGAACAAGCGCCTCGGGCTGTCCTCGACGGTGGGCGGGGCCGGCGGCACGTGGGGACTCACGCGCACCACGGTGAGCGACCAGATCCGCCTGCTGCGCGCGGTGTTCGCCGACGGCGGGACCTCGTCCGCGAGCGAGCCCGCACTGACCACGACGTCCCGGACCTACATCCGTACGCTGATGACCCGCATCGCAGCCGGACAATCATGGGGCGTGTCGGCGGCCTCCGACTCCGGATGGGCGCTCAAGAACGGCTGGCTGCAACGCAGCACCACCGGCCTGTGGGACATCAACAGCGTCGGACAGGTCACCTCGGGAACACACCACTACCTCGTCGCGGTCCTCTCCGACGGCAACGCGTCGATGACGGGCGGCATCGCGGCGGTCGAACGCGCGGCCCGCACCGCGGTCTCCTCGGCGCGAGCGGCCGACTGACGGCGGACCACGACAGCACGCCCACCGAGGCGCCGTCGTAGTGCAGATCCCCGGCAGGCACAGTGCCCGCCGCTCGGTGACGCGGCCACGCCCTGTGCGGCGCGGTGCGCGGCGGCGCGAACCGTCTCGGCCTGCGGAGCCTCACCACGACGAGAACGGGCGCTACGGCGCCGTCCCCGCCGCCCCCTGGTCAGGCGCACCGCTCCACTCCCGATACGCGGCCACAGCCGTGGGCAAGGTCGGGAAGATGTGGTCCGTGCCGACGGATTCCACCAGCCCGTACGCCTCCAGGTCGTCCAGGAGGTCCTGTTTGACCCGGGCGAGGGCGAACACGACGCCCCGGTGGGCGAGTTCGCGGCGGAGTTCGTCGACCGCGTCCAGGGCGGTGATGTCCACCTCCACATTGGCCTCGGCGTTGAGGACGAACCAGCGGACAGGGACGGCCTGTTGGGCTACGGCGGCCAGGGCGCGGCGGCGGAAGTTCTCCGCGTTGGCGAAGAAGAGGGGCGAGTCGTAGCGGTAGACGAGCAGGCCGGGGATCGTGCGGGCCTGCGGGTAGTCGTCCACGTCGTGCATGCCGGCGACACCGGGGACCAGGCCCTCGACGGCGTCGTGCGGACGGGCCACCCGGGTGAGGAGTTCGGCCACCGACAGGCCTACGGCGACGATCACGCCGTAGAGGATGTCCAGGGCCAGCACTCCGGCCAGACAGCCGAGGGCCAGGAGGAGTTCGCGGCGGCGGAAGGCGGCCAGGCGGTGGAAGCCGGTGAGGTCGATCATGCGGACCGCCGCGTAGACGACGAGGGCGCCGAGCACCGCCGAGGGGGTGCGGGACAGCAGCGGGCTCAGGAAGAGGAGGACGGCCAGGACCACCGCTCCTGCGATCAGCGAGTACGCCTGGCTGCGGGCGCCCGCCGACGAGGCCAGCGCGGTGCGGCTGGCGCTGCTGCTCACCGGGAAGCCGTGGAGGACGCCGGCGCCGAGGTTGGCCGCGCCCAGCGCCAGGAACTCCTGGTCGGCGTCCAGGCCGGGACCGTCGTCCTCGTCGCCGCCGGTGAAGGCGCGGGCGGTGAGGATGAAGTCGGTGTAGGCGACCAGCAGGACACCGAGCGCGGGCAGTACCAGGTGGGGGAGTTGGGTGAGGTCCGGCAGGCCGATCGTGGGAAGTCCCGCCGGGACGTGGCCGATCACCTTGATGCCGTAGCGATCGTCGAGGCCGAGGGCGGCCACGGCAGCGGTGCCCAGCACCACGGCCAGCAGCGGACCCGGCACCATCCGGGACAAGCGCGCCGCCGTGAACAGGAACGCGAGCGTGACGGCGGCGAACACCAGCGTGGGCGCGTGGAGTTGACCCAAGTGCCGTAGGAACGACCAGAGTTGGGGGAAGAAGGCCGAACCTGTCGTCGACACCCCGGTGAGCTTGGGGAGTTGGTCCACGATCATGATCAGGGCGACGCCCGCCAAGTAGCCGATCAGGACCGGGCGGGAGAGGAGGTCGGCGACGAAGCCGAGCCGTACCGCCCATGCGACGAGGCAGAGCAGGCCGACCGTGATCGCCAGGGCCGCCGCCAGGGTGGCGTAGCGGCTCGGGTCGCCGGCCGCGAGCGGGCCCACCACGGTCGCCGTCATGAGCGCGGTCGTCGACTCCGGGCCGACCGAGAGCAGCCGCGAGGAGCCCAGGACGGCGTACAGGGCGAGCGCGGGGAGGATCGCCCACAGGCCGGCGACCGGCGGGAGGCCGGCGACCCCGGCGTACGCCATCACCTGGGGGACGAGGTACGCGGCGACCGTGACTCCGGCGAGCAGATCGCCGCGCAGCCAGGCGCGCCGGTATCCGGCCAGCGTGGCGATTCCGGGCGTCAGGCGCCGCCACTCCAGGGCGCGCCCTCCCGGGCTGCGGGACATGGTGTTCTTCGCCCCGACCGGCTCAGAGGCTCGCCGCGTGGTCCGGGACGAAGGTCTGAAGGTCGCGCGGCGGGCGTTGGTAACCGGTGGACGGCGGGCGGGGCGGGAGTTCGAGGACCGGGGGCGACACCTCGTGGTAGGGGAGGGAGCCGAGGAGGTGGGCGATCATGTTCAGACGGGCCCGGCGCTTGTCGTCGCTCTCGACGACGTACCACGGGGCCTCGGAGATGTCGGTGTGCACCAGCATCTCGTCCTTGGCGCGGGAGTAGGCCTCCCAGTGGGTGATGGACTCCAGGTCCATCGGCGACAGCTTCCAGCGGCGCACGGGATCGTCCAGCCGGCGGCGGAAGCGCTCCTCCTGGACGTCGTCGCTCACCGAGAACCAGTACTTGCGCAGCACGATCCCGTCCTCCACCAGCATCCGCTCGAAGATGGGGCACTGGCGCAGGAACAGCTGGTACTCCTCCTTGGTGCAGAAGCCCATCACGTGCTCGACACCGGCCCGGTTGTACCAGCTGCGGTCGAACAGGACGATCTCACCGGCGGCCGGCAGATGTTCGACGTACCGCTGGAAGTACCACTGGGTGCGCTGACGGTCGGTCGGCTTCGGCAGCGCCGCGATCCGGGCGACACGCGGGTTGAGATGCTCGGAGACCCGCTTGATGGTGCCGCCCTTGCCCGCCGCGTCCCGGCCCTCGAAGACGATCACCACCCGGGCGCCCTCGGCCCGCACCCACTCCTGAAGCTTCACCAACTCAGTCTGTAGACGCAGCAGTTCGGTCTCGTACTTCGCGCGCGGCAGCTTCGTCGCCTTTTTGCCGGCCATGCTGCCTCAACCCCTCGATGACGTGCGCGGTTCCTCGTGCCCAAGGTCGAACACCTGGACAGCACCGTACTGACCGGCGGGGGAGCGCGCACCCCGGATGCCTGCTCTGCCGGGTTTGCCGTGGACGGCAGCGGCAACCCGGACCGTGTGACAGGGATGACCACGCAACGGGAACTCGTCCGGTTCCTGGAGGACCGCTTCGCCTGCGCACAGGCCTGCACCGAGTGTGCGCGGGCCTGCGTGCTGCGCGTCAGCCGCTCGGATCCGGACGCCACCGACCACGAGGCACTCGTACGACGCAAGGCACTGCTGTGCGCGGAGGTGTGCGACGCGACCTGCCGGATGCTGGCCGAACAGAACCTCCAGGACGAGCCCGGTCTGCGCCACCAGGCCAAGTGGTGCCTGCTCGTCTGCCTGGAGTGCGCGCAGGTCCTCGACGCGCAGCCGGGCGCCGAGGCGGCCGCGGAGGCGTGCCGGGACTGCGCGCGGGCGTGCACGGAGTTCATGGCCACGCTGAACTGACGGGCGTCGACGCTGAACCACTGGGCGCCTACGCCCTCTTGAGGGGCATTGCCGCCTCGCCATTCCCTATTTCTGGAACAGGTTCTACGGTGTGCGCCGTCAGGACCGGCCTTGGGGAGCCTGGAGGCGCCGTGCATCTCGAATACACGCCCGAGCAGCAGCGGCTGCGTACCGAACTGCGCGCCTACTTCGCCGAGTTGGTGCCTGATCACGCCTACTCGCGCTACGCCGACCCGGCCGCCCAGAAGCGCTTCTACCGCGAGACCATCCGCCGGCTCGGCACGGACGGCTGGCTCGGTGTCGGCTGGCCCGAGGAGTACGGCGGGCGCGGGCTGACGCCGATGGAGCAGTTCATCTTCTTCGACGAGGCCGCGCAGGCGGGCGTACCGCTGCCGTTGATGGCGCTCAACACGGTCGGCCCGACGATCATGCGGTTCGGCACCGACGAACAGAAGGCGTACTTCCTCCCGAAGATCCTCGCCGGCGAGATCGACTTCGCGATCGGCTACAGCGAGCCCGACGCCGGCACGGACCTCGCAGCGCTGAAGACGCGCGCCGTACGGGACGGCGACGAGTACGTCGTCAACGGCCAGAAGATCTGGACGACCAACGGCGACACCGCCGACTGGGTCTGGCTCGCCGTGCGCACCGACCCGGACGCCCCGCCGCACAAGGGCATCACCATGCTCCTGGTCCCGACCGCCGACCCCGGCTACTCCTGCACGGTGATCAACACCCTCGCCTCGCACGACACCACGGCGAGTTACTACGAGAACATCCGCGTCCCCGTCACCCGCCGCGTCGGCAAGGAGAACCAGGGCTGGCGCCTGATCACCAACCAGCTCAACCACGAACGCGTCACCCTCGCCGCCCACGGCACGATGGCGATCCGCGCTCTGCACGACGTCCAGCACTGGGCCATGGAGACCAAGCTCGCCGACGGCCGCCGCGTCGTCGACCTCCCCTGGGTCCGCCGCCTCCTCGCCCGCACCCACGCGAGGCTCGACGCGATGAAACTCCTCAACTGGCAGATGGTGAACGCCGTCCAGGAAGGCACCCTCACCCCACAGGACGCCTCCGCCGTCAAGGTCTACGGCTCCGAGGCCCGCCGCGACGCCTACGCCTGGCTCATGGAGATCGTCGCCGCGGCCGGCGCCCTGAAGGAGGGTTCGGCGGGCGTCGTCCTGCACGGTGAGTTGGAGCGCGGCTATCGCTCCGCCGTCATCTTCACGTTCGGTGGCGGCAACAACGAGATCCAGCGGGAGATCATCTCGTGGATCGGGTTGGGGATGCCGAGGGTGCGGCGTTAGTACTGCGCCGGCTTCCGCGCGGCCCTGCCCCGCGACGAGCCCGGCGCCGGCTACATCGTGATGGCTGGTCCGGAGGGAAACGAGTCCTGCTCGGACCGAACGACGGGGAACTTGACCCCGGTGAGGTCTTCGGAGACGGCCCACAGCCGCTGCTGGACGGCTGCCTCGTACGACTCCGGGCTGGAGGTGACCAGCCGGGGGTGGCCCTTGATCTCGTTGCGTCCGCCGGGACCGTAGTACTGGCCGCCGAGCGCGGCGGGGTCGGTGGCGGCGCGCAGGGTCGGCAGCGCGCCCATCGCCGGCGTCTGGGTGATCAGCGGCGCGAGCCAGGTGAGCGGAAGCCGGAGGGCCGCGGGGGTGTTGCGGGCGAGTTCGGTGCTGGAGATGCCGGGGTGCGCGGCCAACGCGACGGTGGTGCCGTGCGTGGCGAGCCGGCGCTGCAACTCGTACGTGAACATCAGGTTGGCCAGCTTGGACTGACCATAGGCGCCGACCCGGCTGTACGACCGCTCCCACTGGAGGTCGTCGAAGTGGATCGCGGCCCGGATGCGGTGGCCGGTGCTGCTGACCGTCACCACGCGCGAGCCGGGCACCGGCAGCATCAGGTCGAGCAGCAGCCCGGTGAGCGCGAAGTGGCCGAGGTGGTTGGTGCCGAACTGCATCTCGAAGCCGTCCCGGGTGGTCTGCTTCGGGGTGTACATCACGCCGGCGTTGTTGATCAGCAGGTCGATCCGGTCGAACCGGGACCGCAGCGCCGCCGCCGCGGTCCGGACGGAGTCGAGCGAGGTCAGGTCCAGCGCCTGCACGGTGACGTCGCCGGTCATGCCGGCCGCGGCCTGCTCACCCTTCTCGACGTTGCGCACGGCGAGCACCACGGACGCCCCGCGCTCGGCGAGCGCCTTGGCGGTCTCGTACCCCAGTCCGGTGTTGGCCCCGGTCACCACGGCCACCCGCCCGCACTGGTCCGGAATGTTCCCCGTCGTCCACTTCTCGCTCATGTCAGGCTCCAGACTATCTAACGTACCGAGGGTATCTTGTGTCGGTGACGTTAAAGTACTTTCGGTACGTTGTCAACGTACCGAAGGTACCTAAGTTAGGCTGGTGATCGTGACTTTCCAGCGGGCGCGAACCGAAGAGCAGCGGGAGATCCGCCGGCGGGCGATCCTCGACGGGGCGTCGGCGATGCTCGACGAGATGCCCGTGGCCGCGGTCACCCTGAACGAGCTCAGCCGCCGGGTGGGCCTGGCGAAGCCGAACGTGCTGCGCTACTTCGAGTCCCGCGAGGCGGTGCTGCTGGAACTGCTGGACCAGTTCCTGCGGGAGTGGCTGACGGAACTGGCAGGCGAGTTGGCCGCCGGCGTCGACGAGGATCTACCCATGGCCGAGCGGGCGGCAGCGGTGGCCGAGATCCTCAGCCGCACACTCTCCGGCCGAGTGGTGCTGTGCGACCTCTTCGGCGCACAGGGCAGCGTCCTGGAACACAACGTCTCCGTCGAGGTCGTGGCACGCTACAAGCGTGCCTCCCTGGACCGTCTGACAAGCATGTCCGCGCTGGTCCAGAAGTACCTGCCGGAGCTGGGTGAGAACGCGACACTGTTCAGCCTTCAGACCGTGCTCATGGCCGGCGCGCTGGCGGCGTACAACACGCCCCCGCCCAGTCTGCGGGCGGCCTACGAGGCCGAACCCGACCTGGCCCGCTTCCACTTGGAGCTGAACAGCTACTTGAAGCAGGCCCTGACCGCAACCCTCCTGGGCGTGCTGCCCGGCCGCTGACCGCCTGGTCCAGTGCTGCGGATCCGCGGCGTGCATGCGTGGTTCGTTCGTGCCGGCGGTGATCGCGGCGTTCTGGCAACTCCCTTGCCCATGCCCAGAGTTACGGCACGACGTGCGTGCGTGGGGGTCGTGAAAAGTTCTCGCATTGTTCTGGGGATTCGGTCACGGAAGCGGAAAGATCGGGGGACTCACTCGGCGCTCGCGAACAGGTCGGGCGCCGCTCCATGCGATGGGAGACCGATCAACGATGTTCACTCCGATACGGAGCAGAGTACGGGCGGCCGTGCTCGCGCTCTCGGCCGTCATGGCCCTCGCCTGCGGCGCGACCGCCACGACCGGCGCGGCAGCGGCCCCCGTTGCCGCGAAACAAGGACCGACCTCGGTGGCGTACGTCGAGGTGAACAACAACAGCATGCTGAACGTCGGCAAGTACACCCTCGCCAACGGCGGCGGCAACGTCTTCGACATCGCCGTGATCTTCGCGGCGAACATCAACTACGACACGGGCACGAAGGCGGGGACCCTGTACTTCAACGAGAACGTGCAACGCGTCCTCGACAACGCCGCCACGCAGATACGGCCGTTGCAGCAGAAGGGCATCAAGGTCGTCCTCTCGGTGCTCGGCAACCACCAGGGCGCGGGCTTCGCCAACTTCCCGTCCCAGCAGGCGGCTTCGACGTTCGCGAAACAACTGTCGGACACCGTGACCAAGTACGGCCTCGACGGCATCGACTTCGACGACGAGTACGCCGACTACGGCAACAACGGCACCGGCCAGCCCAACGCCAGCTCGTTCGTGTACCTGGTGTCGGCACTGCGCGCCAACATGCCGGACAAGATCATCAGCCTCTACAACATCGGCCCGGCCGCGTCGCGCCTGTCCTACGGCGGCGTCGACGTCTCGTCCAAGTTCGACTACGCCTGGAACCCGTACTACGGCAGCTGGCAGGTCCCCGGCATCGCACTGCCCAAGTCGAAGCTGTCGCCGGCGGCCGTCCAGATCGGCGGGACCTCGCAGAGCACGGTCGCCGCCCTCGCCGCCCGCACGGTCAGCGAGGGGTACGGCGTCTATCTGACGTACAACCTCGACGGCGCCGATCGCAGCGCCGATGTCTCCGCGTTCACCAGGGAGTTGTACGGCAGTGACGCCCGCTACACGCCGTAGGCCGACCACACTCCCCGGCGTCCGGTGCCCCCTCGGGGCGTACCGCATCCCGTAGGGCCGCGCCTCGGACAGGCCGCGCCTTCGACAACGATGTCGGAGGCGCGGTCGCCCGCCGCACACCCCTCCTCGTGCCAGCGCGCGAGGCGCTCCGACGGCGCGTGGAGCACTGGCCGTACGTCTCCCTGCCGTCGTACGCCCATCAGTTCTACGGCGGACCGGCCCCCGGGCCCCGACAAGTCGACCCCCGTACCCGCCATCGTCGCCCGGCAACTCCGCGCCACAGGCACCCTGTTGCGCTGTGTCCCCGCACATGTGCGTCGGCACCACCCGCCCAGGCGCATCCTGTGTGCCGTGTCACGGCTCGCAGCGGCTCGCGCCCACCCCCGTACAAAGTCGGGCGATCGCTCGCCATACTGGACGAGCCAGGGGAGGGCGGGACGAACACCGACGGGGGCGATCGCGGGAGATGGGGGACAGCAGACTGATCCAGGGTCGCTACCGCCTGCTCGATCTGATCGGGCGCGGCGGCATGGGCGAGGTGTGGCGTGCGCGGGACGAGTCGCTGGGGCGGCATGTCGCCGTGAAGTGCCTCAAGCCGCTGAACCCGCACCACGACCAGTCGTTCACCCGAGTCCTGCGTGAACGGTTCCGGCGTGAGGCCCGGGTGGCCGCCGCGCTCCAGCACCGCGGGGTGACCGTCGTCCATGACTTCGGCGAGTCCGACGGCGTCCTCTATCTGGTGATGGAGCTGCTCGACGGCCGCAATCTCAGCCAGCTCCTGGAGGACAACGAGCAGCGGCCGTTGCCCGTCGGTGACGTCGTCGAGATCGCCGACCAGGTCGCATCCGCCCTCGCCTACTGCCATCAACAGGGCATCGTGCACCGGGACTTGAAGCCCGCGAACATCATGCGGCTGACCGACGGCACGGTGAAGATCTGCGACTTCGGCATCGCCCGCCTCGGCGCCGACATCGGGTTCACCTCCCGGCTGACCGGCACCGGCATCGCGATGGGCACCCCGCACTACATGTCGCCGGAACAGATCAGCGGCACCGAGGTCGACCAGCGCAGCGACCTCTACTCCTTCGGCTGCGTGCTGTACGAACTCACCACCGGGGCACCGCCATTCGACCTCGGCGACGCCTGGGCGATCCTCATCGGCCACCGCGACACCCCGCCCCGCCCGCCGCGGGCCGAGCGGGCCGAAGTGCCCGAGTACCTGGAGAAGGTCATCCTCGACCTGCTCGCCAAGCTCCCCGAACAACGTCCGCACGATGCGCGGGAGTTGGGACGCCGGATCACCATGGGGCGTACGACGCCCCTGTACGTACCGACCGTTGTGACCCCGCAGCCCCAACTGCGCCCGTCCGAACCGGTGTCCGAGCAGACGTCCGAACCGGCTTCCCGTGAAGCGGGCCTGCCGTCCTGGACGCGCGGGATGACCACCGGGCACAAGGCGACCGGCGCCGGACTGCGCACCACCCCACCGGACGCGGGCGCCGGACTCACCGGCGAATGGATCGCCCGCCCGACCACCGGCCACGCCGGGGAATCCGCGCCGGAGTCACCGTCCGCACCGCCCACGGAGACCCTCAACGCCCTGGCCGGGCGCCACAACGCGGGCCTGAGCCTGGGGAGGCTGGGCCGCTGGGCGGAGGCCGGCGAGGTGCACCGCGCGGTCGCCGCCGAACGCCTGCGCCTGCTGGGCCCGGACCACCCCGACACCCTCGCGAGCCGTTACGAACTCGGCTTCACCCTCAGCCGCACCGGCCGCGCCGCCGACGCCCTGCACGAATACACCCACGTCGCCCGCGCCAGGGAACGGGCGTTGGGCGCCGGCCACGCCGACACACTCGCCGCCCGGCAGGAAATGGCCTACGTCCTGGGCCAGTTGGGCCGCCACTTCGACGCACACCAGGTGTACACGTCCGTACTCGCCGCCCGGGAACGCACGATGGGCCCCGACCATCCGGACACCCTGCGCTGCCGCCACAACCTCGCTTTTAACCTCAGCAGGCTCGGCCGCCTGGAGGACTCGTACCGCATGGCCTGCGAGGTCGCCTCCGCCCGCGCCCGCGTGCTGGGCCCCGCCCACCCGGACACCCTGGTCACCCGCTACGAAGTCGCGTACGCGCTCGGCCAGTTGGGCCGCTGGCCCGAGGCCCTCCAGACCTACGGCGAGGTCGCCGAAGCACGCGCCCAGGCGCTCGGCCCCGACCACGCCGACACACTCGCCGCCCGCTACGAGATCGGCATCAGCCTCGGCCGCCTCGGCCGCAGCGCCGACGCGCTCAAGCTCTACCGCGACCTGATCGACGACCGCACCCGCGTCCACGGCCCCGCCCACCCCGAGACCCTCCGCGCCCGCCACGGCCTCGGCGTCAACCTCGGGCGCCTCGGCCGCTGGGAGGAGGCCCTCGCCGAGTCCCGCGACGTGTGCGCGATCCGCGAGCGCGTCCTGGGCGCCGACCACACCGACACCCTGGTCAGCCGCCGCGAGGTCGCCGTGGGGCTCGGCTGGCTGGGCCGGTGGGCCGACGCCCTGACCGAGTACCGCCGGGTGGCCGCCGCCCGCGAGCGCGTACTCGGCCCGGACCACCCCGACACCCTCGCCAGCCGCAACGACGAGGCCCACTGCCTGGAACAGCTCGGCCGCAACGCCGAGGCGGTCGAGCTGTACCGCCGGGTGGCGGCGCTACGGCAGGGGCGGGCGTCCGGCGGTCACTGAGGGCACGGTGCCCGTTCCCCCTCTGGCCGACCTAGATCACCTCGTGTTACGAAGAACCATGCCTGCACACGAGGGACACGGACACCGGACGTACGACGCCGTCATCGTCGGCGGTGGCCACAACGGCCTGGTCGCCGCCGCCTACCTGGCCCGGGCCGGGCGCTCCGTGCTCGTCCTGGAACGCCTCGGCGGCACCGGCGGCGCCGCCGTGTCGACGCGGCCGTTCGCCGGGGTCGACGCGCGGCTGTCGCGGTACTCGTACCTGGTCAGCCTGCTGCCCAAGAAGATCGTGCGGGATCTCGGCCTCGACTTCCGCGTCCGCGGCCGCACCATCTCGTCGTACACCCCCGCCGAACGTGACGGACGCCCCACCGGCCTCCTCGTCGGCGGCGGCGAGCGCCGCACCCGCGACGCCTTCGCCCGGCTGACCGGCGGCGACCGGGAGTACGCGGCCTGGCAGCGGCTCTACGGCATGACCGGCCGCCTCGCGCAGCGGGTCTTCCCCACGCTCACCGAACCGCTGCCCACCCGCGACGAACTGCGCCACCGCGTGGACGACGAGGACGCCTGGCGGATGCTCTTCGAGGAGCCGATCGGCGTCGCGATCGAGGAGAACTTCACCGACGACCTGGTCCGGGGCGTCGTCCTCACCGACGCCCTCATCGGCACCTTCGCCGACGCCCACGACCCCACGCTCGCCCAGAACCGCTGCTTCCTCTACCACGTCATCGGCGGCGGAACCGGCGCCTGGAACGTCCCCGTCGGCGGCATGGGCGCCCTGACCGACGCCCTCGCCACCACCGCGCGCGAGGCCGGCGCCGTCCTCGCCACCGGGCACGAGGCCGTACGGATCGACACGGACGGACGCGCCGCCGAGATCACCTACCGGACCGCCGAGGGGGAGGGAACCGTGGCCGCCCGGCACGTCCTCGTCGGCGCCTCGCCGCAGCAACTGGCCGCCCTCACCGGCGACGAACCGCCCGCCCCCGCCGAGGGCGCCCAGCTCAAGGTCAACATGCTGCTCAAGCGGCTGCCCAGGCTCCGCGACACCTCGGTCGACCCGCGCGAGGCGTTCGCCGGCACCTTCCACATCGCCGAGGGCTACGACCAACTGGCCGCCGCACACGCCCAGGCCGCGTCCGGTTCGCTGCCCGCCGCGCCGCCCTCCGAGATCTACTGCCACTCCCTCACCGACCCGAGCATCCTCGGGCGGGACCTGGTCGAGGACGGCTACCAGACCCTCACGCTCTTCGGTCTGCACACTCCGGCACGGCTGTTCGAACGGGACAACGACGCCGTACGCGACGAGCTGTTGAAGGCGACGCTGGCCCAGTTGGACAACCACCTCGCCGAACCCCTCGCCGACTGCCTGGCCACCGACGCCGACGGCCGCCCCTGCATCGAGGCGAAGACCCCGCTCGACCTGGAACGCGACCTCCGGCTGCCCGGCGGCAACATCTTCCACCGCGAACTGACCTGGCCGTACGCCCAGGACGACACCGGTCGTTGGGGCGTCGAGACCCGGCACGCGAACGTCCTGCTGTGCGGGGCGGGCGCGGTGCGGGGCGGCGGCGTGAGCGGGGTGCCGGGGCACAACGCGGCGATGGCGGTGCTGGAGGCGGGTGAGTGATGTCCTCCGTCCGGGATTTCTACGACGCGCTCGCCGCCGACTACCACCTGATCTTCCGGGACTGGGACGTGAGCATGGCCCGCCAGGCGAAGGCACTGGACGGAGTCGTCCGGGCTCGGTCGGGTGCGGGGCCACACCAGGTACTGGACTGTTCATGTGGGATCGGCACACAGGCGATCGGGCTGGCGGGCGTCGGACACCGGGTGATCGGGAGTGATCTGAGCCCGGCCGCTGTCGCGCGGGCCGCCGTCGAGGCCGCGGCCCGGGGTGTCCGCCTTCCGGTGACCGTGGCGGACATGCGGGCGCTGCCGTTCCGGGCAGCCGCGTTCGATGTCGTGGTCTGTGCCGACAACTCCCTCGCGCATCTGCTCACCGCCGACGACGTCGGTACGGCTCTGGCCGGCATGCGGCGGGTCCTGCGCGACGACGGGCTCCTGATGATCAGCGTCCGGGACTACGACGGGCTCCGGGCCGAACGGCCCACGTCGACGCCTCCCCAGCTGTCGACGACCGCCGAAGGCCGCGCGATCACCTTCCAGTTGTGGCACTGGCACGAGGACGGCGAGCGGTACGACCAGGAGTTCTTCCAGCTCCTGCCCGTGCGGGGCAGCTGGGAGGTGCGGGTGCGCCGTGTCACCTCCTGGGCCCTGACCCGCGGCCGGTTGAGCGCTGCGGTGGCCGACGCGGGCTTCACGGACGTCAGTTGGCACGAGCCGGAGAGCAGCGGCTTCTACCAGCCCGTGCTCACGGCGCGACCGATCTAGCCGTCGAGAAAATCTGACGGAGCATCAGAAAAGGCCTTCCGTCGTCCGGAGGACTGCGGCATTCTGCGCCCATGCAGACGGAGTTGAGCAAGAAACTCGGAGTCGAGCACGCCATCTTCGGCTTCACGCCGTTCCCCGCCGTCGCCGCGGCCATCAGCCGGGCCGGCGGTTTCGGAGTGCTCGGCGCGGTCCGCTACACGGCCCCCGACGACCTCAAGCGCGACCTCGACTGGCTGGAGGCGCACGTCGAGGGGATGCCGTACGGCCTCGACGTCGTCATGCCGGCGAAGAAGGTAGAGGGCGTCTCTGAGGCCGAGGTCGAGGCGATGATCCCGGAAGGGCACCGGCAGTTCGTCACCGAGACCCTGGCCAAGTACGGCGTGCCCGAACTCGCCGAGGGCGAGGTGTCC
>Ga0307510_10004692_pt1 | contig 16139 bp, 9 predicted proteins | sample 12_EM_MG_FD_207224 | JGI IMG/M metagenome (GOLD analysis project Ga0307510, IMG submission 207224) | Populus trichocarpa ectomycorrhiza microbial communities from riparian zone in the Pacific Northwest, United States - 12_EM | ecosystem: Host-associated > Plants > Roots > Unclassified | place...
TTATGTCAAATTTGATCCTTATTCCTTTTATTTTTATTTGTTTTACTTTGAAAAAAATAGATTTTGATGTTTTTTTTTTCGATTTCATCCTTTACATTAAATTGGCTTGGGTCTAAGCTTCTTAGTTGAATAACTCTTAGTTCAATATTTAATCCAACTCAAGGTCAATTAAGACTCAATCAAGGCCCAACCAAAAAGAGAATAAATGAAGGGAAAGGAAATAAGCAAATTGTCTAACTGAGTTAACTCATCGTGATCATCCTCATCACCTGGCTTGTAAATTTCATGTGTTAACCCAAGTTAATACAATGTCTCTATCTTTTCATTTCACCTCCTAAAATGTTTTTACGATTTAGAGAGTATTTGAGATATCGATAAAGGTTGTTTTTCAAAATATTTTTCGCTTGAAAATATATTAAAATAATTTTTTATTTTTTAAAATTTATTTTTCACATCAACACTTCAAAACTATTCAAGAACACAATTAATTTGAATAAAAACAAACTATTCAAGAACACAATTAATTTGAATAAAAACAAATTTAAAAATATACAAAACTACAATTGAAACATCACGCGATCAAACACCACCTTAATCCTTGTCCAAAGTTTTAGTTCTAAGCTAAAGCACCTAGTTAGAGGTTAAATCAATGGATTATTTTTTAAAATCAAATCACCATTTAAACAAGGCAACCAGTTCACGATTAATCTAGTTAAGTTATTTCTTCTCATTTCAAATATTTTATCATATGCGGAAAAAAATAACAGCAATCACATACTTTTGATCCAACTAGCAGCGAAAACGAGCACCAGGACTTTTAATACCCAAGACTCACATGCATCTGCTCATGGATGACTTTTAAATATAGTAAAAGAAAGGGAATTTCATAAAATAGTCACGCCGGACAAGAAAAATGCTCTTCAGAGAGTTTTAAAACGCAAATAATGGAATCGGCAGCAGCCAGTCTCTCCTTTTTGAGTCGGTCTCCGAAGATTCTTCAAAGGTCCTTCCTTCCACCCATCCTAAATATAGAAGAAACGTGATGAGTTTCAGCCTTCATCGGCGATGCAAGGCCTTGAGCAGAAACAATTCATCTCACTCCCACTGCGACGAGAGGACGGACTGCCGCTATGATAAATGCTTTCCACCTTCCCGTTCAATCCCCCCTGCAGTCACAAACACCACAAGCATGCCTACCCCCACCATCACTGCCGATCCAACTTGATCCCTTTTCCACACATAAGAGAATACGCCTCTGATTTTCCACACATAACCTATAGCCTAACAAGCCTACCAACCACTCGGAATGAATTCCATGAAAACACAAGCTGTCACCAATGTATAAGGTGCTTATGATCCGAGGAATCCATAAGAGGAAAATGCTGCGATCCTGGATTGGATGGTAACGTGAAAAGTTGTTTTAAATTTCAGAGCATTGACAAGATATTATCTTTAATTGTTTTCTACAACTAGACTCCTAACGCACTCATCGGAATGTTGCACTCCTATTCCCACTTGCGGGAAAGGCCTGACGTCTTCTGCCTTCGCGAAATTCTCCTGTCTCATCATCCTTTTGTACTGGGGCTCCTGGAGAACTTTTAATCTTACCCACAGAAACACGCACGTCCCTCTGATTTTTGTCATTCCCTACTTTCAACTTTTCTGTCGGGCCTTCACCAAATCTGAGTGCAGCAGTATAATCAAATGGCTTCAGCTTCAAAACACTACTTGATTCTCCAGATTTCTTACCTTCTGCAGTTCTTCTATTTTGATTACTGGATTGGAAGCGCTTTTGGGAACTTGTAGACAAATCTGACAGAGAAACAGGTTCCTCAACTTTGTCTGTTTCCAAAGCAGTTCCTGAAGATATGTCATCCCTGTTGACATTTGTGGGCTTGGAATCATCTCTCTCTGGTTCTCCAATACGAGTGTCTTGTTCCATATCCGAATCATCATCCAACATTATTATATCTTGCAAACTAGAACCAGTAGCTGGGACAGCCAAAGATTCTTCAGGATGTGAAATTTCTGAAACAATGGGCTCTTCTACTACTGGTTTTGGAGGTTCATTTCTGGGCATAAATGAATGGAATGGAAGGTTCACTGAGGATCTTATCTTTTCTAACTTGACCTCTTCTCCGACCTAAATATTTTTAAAAATAATGTCAACCAGAAGTCAAAAATAGAATAAAAGGAGTTTTAAACAAGGATAAAAGGCAGTTAGATGCATCAAGATGACTTGATAAGTTAAGCATGTTAAGACACCCAAATTGTGTTCCCTGGTATAAATGAGTAGTGGTGGAATGACCAAAGGTATGAAAGGAACACGCTAAATAATACGGACAGTTCAAAAAGAATTTGTAACAGAACCCCAACCTTAAAAAAAAAAACTCTTCAGTGGGAAAAATAAAAATAACAGATAGAGATGGGCAAGAACATTTCCATTCATGCACCTTCCATTTAGTGTGTGTGATACTGATTTTAATGCCTTTCAAAATTAATGTACTCAGAAACTCAACCACAAGGCAGACCACCCTAGTGAAAGATCCATTACCATGTTCTGGGTTATGTGAACGCTGTCTAGATTGTTGAAGAGGAAGCAAAGTCAAGGGTAGAATGTTCACCTTTTTATCAGTACCAAGTTTCCTCTTTGCTGCTGCACCCCTGAGAAGGGCCCCAAAAGCACCAGTTGGCTTCTTTAGAATCTGAACAGTTGCTCCAGCAACCTGAGAAGAAAAAGGTGGACATGTTAGTCTAAAGATCTCTAACAAGGATAAATATCGATCTACTTATCAAATATCTACAACCTTTGCTGCTGGAGATGTATCTGAAATATAACTACTAGATCCAGTCTTCACTCCACCATTTTCACCATGATGCTGGGCAGAGCTTTCGTGCCCACCTTTGCCAAGTTCAACAATACTGCTTCCCTGCTTCAGAAGCCCCCTTTTCAGCTGCATAGAAGTTTCAGCAGCCACACTGCCATTCATTCCATTGCCACCATGAACGCTTTTTTCTTCACAACCATCATTAACTTCTGTATCTTTTTGTGAGGCCTTCAAAAAAATACCTCTCAGTTATCAAATAAACAGGGCACTAAGGGGAGAAAAAAGTAAAAGCAACTCTCCAACTTAGTGGAAACATGATTACAACTTTACATCCAAGGACCATCAGAATTTCGAGCAGTTATTAAACAAGCCCAACCATGCAGTCAATTCAGATTGACCTGGACTCATTCTGCTTGCCCAACTTTTCAAATTAGAGTGCAACTCTGTTAATCTCAAGTGAATAGGTTCGCTTCACTTTAAACACATAAGACCCAGTACTTTGGCTAGAGCATCAAAACCCACTATTTTTTTTCTTTTTTCAAGAATATCAACAGTTTTGTTCTTGAAAACTGTAGTCAAAGCAACACCACACGAGATAGGTTGAATTCTCAGCCTCTCATCATCCAGGGAGGGGGACATGGCCCTCAATTAAATAGTTATTAAATCCATTTCTAACATGAACTCGTAATTTAGGCATCTTTGTAAGTTAAGATTCATAATAAATTCTAAATTCAGTGCTGAGACACCTCTATGATATATATGTGGAGATCATCAAATATGTGCAGCAAGTCTTACTGTTTCCATGAGTCTCTCCTTTAAATGTTGAACAGCAGCTTCAAAAGCAGCAGAGGTTTGCATGGAGTGCCTAATGATGCTAACAACAGAACTAAGGTGTCGTTCAATATATGAGTGCTTTGATTTCAGCAGTCGACGTAATTTGCTAGGCGTAACAGGCATCTCCTTGGCTTTCACCATTTCCAAACAAAAGAAGATTTAAGAGTCAACATTTACCATAAGAATGCAAACACACTAAGTTGAAGTTATAACAAATTTGAGAAGATTCTTACCAATTTCAAGAAGAGTTTTGTTTGGCAATATATAACCCGTGCTCTCATCTTCTGCACGGGCAATGGCATCTCTCCACTCGTAAAGCCCCTGGAAATTAAAGAAATGAAGTAGGTAAAATATCCATGTTTAAACCAAACAGGAGTCTATAATAACTCAGCAACAAAGATGTATCTATTGCAGTGTTAGTTCACTCAATTTGACAAATTAAGTAAATGACAAAAGGCAACTACTTACTGCAACAATGGCAAGCTGCTGAGCATTGAAACCAGCATTAGGCAACCTAAATCAAGACATAACAGCACCTCAGAAATAAAGTATAGAAATTAAGCACTGATGGATTATGTTCAAGATATTGTAAATACCAAAGAAAGAAAAGGCACAGAAACAGCCAAATTAACAGAAAAAAGAAAAAGAAAAAAAAAAAAGCATTGCTGTACAAAATATTACACAGTTCATGTGATGATACATATAATCTTAAAGTAAAATGGTCTGTAACATACCCATACATATTGAGATACGAATTTTCAGTGAAAAGCTCCTTCTCATACAACTGCATGCATACATCATAACTGCGTTTGTAGACCTGTTATCAACAATCACTCACTCGTTATAGTAATGTTGTAGTCAACAATGACCATAACCTATTTCTAAAATCATAATCGACTCCAGTAATCAGGTGAAAGAAAGCCTTCCCAGTTCCCATCAAAGATAACATGGAAGAAATCAAGGTTGCAGCATTAAAGGACTTGTAACCACATAAAATAGTGATGCCAAATCCAATCCTCAATTTTACAGAAATTCTAGCAATCTGCCATTTTTGGTATGAGTCTTCACTTGTCCAGAGACGTGTGAATAAAAAAAATACAAACAATATCGCCAAGCAAGAATAACGCCAACCAAAATAGAAGACCTAGCTCCCACACAAAACTGAGGAAAGGACAGATGATAGTCACATTCCATCCTCCCAGTCTCTGTCGTCTCATTCTTTCATATGGTTGAACAATCTAGAAAATGCCTGTTGTTTTTATCAAAACCATACCTCTACCAATGGTGGATCGCCATTATCATTGTCACTGTGCTTTGTGAGTAACAATGCCCTCATCAAATCATATATATGCAGCAGATAGTGGGTATCTTCTCTGGCATATCTGTCACCAAAAAAGTCGCCCATTAGATAACTGTAGAGAGTTAACATCGACTACATTTACCTAAACCAACATCAATAATAGAGATGTACAATGATGATAAAACAGCATTAAGAGATATGAGCAAACTAGAAAGACTTCAGAGCACCATGCAAGTCCTAATTCATCCTGTTTCCAGAAAACAAATTGTATATGATGAAGAACAAGCTTACACAACTGGAAGATTATTACAAAAGAAACTTTACCACTAGATGGAACTTTCTCATAAAATACCAACAATGTGTTATTAAACGCCTGAAACATCTTACTCTTCAAGGAGTGAAATTTCCTTCCATTTCCATATCCACTCACTTGTGGTCTCGGCAACCACCACCGGTCTTTTTCTTCCTCTTTTTCTAATAAATAGAAAAGTTCAACCAATATGTTTTCTGCACCTCTATTCATTTTTTAAAATTTCTCACATTTTTTTCTCCATGATTTCCTTTTCAATTTTCTCATTCTCCTATTGACAAATTGACATTTACAATTATCTAAATAGAATTTCTTAAATGATATATATATATATAGAAAAAAACAAATACAGAATCACCATTGTTCCAGAAACAGATATCTGTGTATCAAAAGAACAGATCAACAGATGAACACTTTTGGCTGGTATAATAGAAAATCAGACATACAAATTGATCAATTTTGATTGAAATATACACTTGACATGAGTGAATAAAACAGCAAAAACAAGAAAATCTTTGCATGTGGGAAAGCTGTCACACTACACTAGCATTATGAGGGGTGGTGAGGTTTAGCATGCAACATACTGGTAGTCTTTCAATATCACACATTCTTGTATCATAAAATGGCATGGAAAGTATCCTTGATTGCATAGCTGGAAAAGCGACCTATGCCAACTAGTTGATTATATTTCAAGTCTATCAAAAACCAAAACTATCATTGACTCCAAATGGGAAAAATGATCCATCTAATTAATCTGAATTCACCAGCACACTTGTTCACTGATTGCATGAAATAGTTGCTCAAGACTCCAGTATATGCTCTGGGTGGCATGTTTGGAAAAAAAAAGACAAAATTTCTAAAATATGAATTCACCTGATCATCTCATCAGGAAGAGGGCGTAGTCTCCATTCTGCATTCTGGTATCTACCATGAACAGACAAGTCAACTCTACTGGGATTTTTATAAAAACAACTACACACACCAAACCGGAAAAAAAAAACACAAACACTCGTTGTACTCTGGTAAATTTAGGCATACAAGTATGTGCAAAGTTATATGAATCAAACCATAAGCAGTGGCAGATCACGTGATTACATGGGGACCTACTCTTTCTTGGCAGTGACCCCACAAAAGTGATGTAGAAGGTACTCCAAACTATTTCTTTCCAACTTCAGCACTCTCGAGGCCTAGGGATGGAAATAAAAGTGTTAATCAAAAGAAGCACTAAATGCTAATGAACATTCAACGAGAAAGGAGAAAAGAAGAAATTATTGAGGTCATGAAAAATAAAATAATTAAATTCTGGTAAATCTATCAGCTAAGATGTGCAAGAATAAGGGTCCGACACTTTGTTTTAAAGGGACACAGAAAATTGACTTCTGATCTGTAATTTCCAGAGTAAGACCTCTAGCCTCACTTGATTCATAGAGGCATATATTGACAACAAGAAACTACATTTTAAATAATACAAAAAATGGCTGGCCTAATTTATTTAATGACAGAAAAGGTGGTGAGTGTATAAGAAAAATCAAATTGCACAAGATCACACGACATACTACCAGATTGGCACACCAAACCATCAACTAGCTATGATCCCACTATGATCCCAGATTTTCTGGATAAACCATTGAAAAAACGAGTTTACAGAGTCATTGTATATGATGTTGAAATAAAGAACTGTTGAGTAGCAAGAAAAATAAAATCAAGTGGTTAAGAGAAGCAATAGAGTCAAAGTACGAGACCTGTCCAGTGTCAAACAGATTGCAGATATATATGCCAAAGTCACGTTGAAGCCACACAATGTCTCGATCTGCTCCATGCATGACCTAATTAAATTAAATTCTATCACAAATATGACAAACCTGACATAAAAGAGAGAGAGAGAGAGAGGAAGGGAGGTAGGGAGGGAGGGAAATAGAAAGCAGAAATTCAATACCAGACCTTTCTCTTGGCAGGATCCTTGAAAACTTCCCTAAGATATGGGCCAACATGTATTCGAAGTTTTAATGTATCAACAATAAAATCCTCGGTTCTAGTTGAAATTTGCATCAAGCATGTCAATCCTTGAAAAGATCGATACTGATTGTGCTCCAAATCAACCTAGCCATTGGATCAAAAAAGGTTATACTCCACAATTTGTAAACAAACAAAGAATCAAACGTCAACATTGAACTGGCATGTAGGACATACAAAACAATTAAATGAAGCCATCATCTATGACTGAAGTTTGTTTACAAGTAATCCTATAAAGTAACATATATGCCCATTAATTGGACCTTCAAGAGTGATTGCAAAATTTTATGATAACAAAAAAAGTAATCACAGGAGGAAAGCAGCAATACTGTAACACGAGGTTGTGCATTTGAGGACTCAAGAAAGAAACAAAATGGCATTCATACAACTTCTAGTTTAGTTATTCAAAGGTTATAACTAATAATGACAATTGAAATACTCAGTTTTTACCGCAAATTCATTTACACCACGCAATTTAGCTGCCAACTCCTTCAAATCCTTGACTTCTTCCACAAGCTTAAATGGAGTACTCTCTGTTGGAAGAGGTGGCGCAGGCTCAACATCCCCAATTCTTTTATCCACAAAATCAAGAACAGACAGCTTTTCCTATACACATGAGAGAGGAATAATAAGAAGCTAATTAGAGTCTTCTATCTTCAGAAATCATAACCAAATAATACAAGAATGAAGTAAGCAAAAAGCTACTGATGAGGAATGGGAATAACAAATGAATAGCTAGATCCAAACCATATCACATTGGTAAACAAATTCCAGACAGCATCAATATATAAACAAATACAACCAACAGCCCTTCAAACCCTTATGATGTACCAAAACATAGTCAATGATGTAACATGAACATATATTCTGTTGGATAAATAGAATCCATTACAAATTGATACATAACCATGCATAGCACACACATAATCAGAAGGCCACCTGATTATGTAAATGGATAAGGCAAACAAATAGCTCATTCATGAATAGAACAGTCAGCATCTGTCTTAGCTATGAATTCTAGATGTGATGAAAACCTATGGGTGATTCAGCATTGCTTCACATCCCTCAATCAAGGTTGCTCAGGCTGAGATGGAAATAGAAGAACCCAGCTCCTGTCAAAGGAAAGGTTTCCCAGTCATTGAAATTACCTTTCAAGGACATTGAAATTACCTTTCAAGGACATTAAAACCTTCTGGCACAGAATATTGCCAAATAAGCAAATTAGAAGGTATGCTGCTCTTATGCATGTTACTAGACAAGCCAGGGCAATTTGCAAGCAATGCGCCCAACAGATCTCATGGGGGGCAGTTCGGCACCTAGAAAGTAAAGTAACAAATGAATCCTGAGGAAATAACTGGGAACTCTTTCCAAGCAAAAAGAGGAAAGTGGAGAAAGGGTAGAGGTAAATATTAAACAGATTAGAGTGAGTTTCAGGTAAATCAATTAAAATTAACTTCATTCACTATGTCTGCAGCTCAGGAATCATGTTACAGGAAATAGTAACATCAAATAATTGTAAAGAACTAAAAATAAAAGCTAGATATTTAAAGTGTTCAGAGCTACTTAAGGTAAAGATCAAGGTTGTTCAAATTACTTTCTTAAGAAGGCTTGATGGAGTGTTTAAAACATCAAATCATAAATACCGAAAAAATTTACATACTACTAAAATTATGTTTTAAAAATACAAATATAACTAGAATAAGTTAAAATGTGCAACTCCATCCTTCCCTCACCCATCCCGTCTTTGAGTTTTATGTCCACACTTTTGATCTATATTTTTATGAATATTAAAACTACTGAATTCCAGTATCCCTTACTATTAAGTCACATATAAAGAGATTTTTTGTAGAAAAATCAGCTGGTTAATAAAACACAGTTATTATATATAAGATAAGTTATTGATCAAGGCCATCAAATTAACACTTGATTTGGTCCATAATCAAATCAAGCCCATGAAAAGACATTTCTTCAGTGTTGAAGTTTTTCAAACCATTTGGTCAAATATCCAAAGCTCAATTACCAAATAATTGAGAATATAACGAGAATAAGTTAATGCACTGCCAAAGATTTTAAAGAGTTTGGTGTTTCAATTACTGTTCTCATTCTAGTACAATTTTTTAGAGGGTAAAATTGTCGGGTGAATTTTGGAATGCAAAGGTGTAGAATTGTGCGATCCAAAAAGCAATCTGGATAACATTGGTAAAGACTGCAGCAAGAGATGCTTATGATGGTAAAGATCAATAAAACTTCTTTGAATACAGACACGATACAAAGATTACATTTTATATAGTAATCAAAATATTTAGAGATGCTAACTGATCAGAAGTCATTCAATGTGCTTGATAAGGAAACAACCATAGAGATCAAATTAACTTCCCAAAACATTTGTAAAAGAAGAACCATTAGATTAGAAAATTTTCTGAAAGAGGGAGTGGATTTTTTCACTTCTTCAACCATGTATGCAGATGCTAGCCACATTGCACAATTTTTACCAAATACAATCAACAGACTGCTCAAAAATATGAATTTATCTAAATTAATTTTTAACACTTCAGCCCTTCAGCCTTTCCTTACAATTACTATCCAATTGACTACTCACCACCACAAGGGTTAACCCTGCCATGCATTATATTGTAATTGGTAACATTTTTAGTCAATAATACTTGAGAAAAGCCTTAAAGATACACAATTCTGAATGTATGCTTTACAGAAGTCTAACATTACAAATATAATAATGACCGTGAAAAAGCAGATTAACAAAGTGAATCAAACCCTATAGCACAATTTAGAAATCTAAAAATGTGTAAATCACTAACCAGTGGATGAATAGCCCTCGACCCATCTTCGCTTCTCTCCAACCAAACATGCTCAAAACCCCTATTCGAATTATTAACCAAAATATTATGCTCCTCTTGCGGCCTTCTTATCGTAGGTATATGAAACGGGACCTTCGCCTTATTTCCCAAAATCCCCTTCTTGTTATCCGCCACTTTCACTCCTGAGTCAACACCAGCACAACTCGCCGAGTCATCACTCAACGCTTCCTTCAGTAACCTCTTATTCTTCTTCCCAAGCACCAATTGAAACTCATCCTCATTATCCACGTCCACAACCCGACCCGTTTCCTCTCGGACTCTCTTGAATTCATCAATTGAAGTATCAAAACGCTCAAAAATCTCGTCGTTTACATTCACCAACCAATCATAAGCCTCGTCGATGTCAACATCGCTAGGGAACTGTAATTTCTCTTTGAATAAATCATTTGAAGAGGAAGACCCGATTGATTCGAGTAGCGACTGAGATTTCGCTGCGATTTCCTGAATCGGGACCTTGAATTCGTCGAAGTTGTAGTAGAAATGGAAGTCTTTGTTCGACGGAATCGCGCGAGAGGAGGCGGAGAGGTTCGAGATTGAATTGGATAAATGGGTAGCGGTTAGGGTTTGTAAAGTTTGGGGTTTTGGGGGGCATTCTTCTTCTGCCGGTTCGCCGTCGTTTTGGGTCATCGTTTTAGTGATGAGGGAGAAGGGTAGGAGACTCTTGTTAGGGTTTTAGAAGCGGGGGTTTAGTTAGAGCGTGGGCTTTAAGCGCGTGACATTTTCCATGAGAGTGGTCTGTTTCAGTGTTATAACTTATAGTGGGAAAGAAGAAGTTTTGTGTCACGTGACATGAGTGAACAGCACGTGGACACTGATAAAAACAGGGAGAGAATGTGCATTCTGTGAATTTTTTGCATGAGGGGGCGGTTTTTGGCATGGGCAATGGACACATGTATTCCTTGTGAAATTTAGGAGAAATTATTGTTATTATTATTATTATTACAGAGAGATTCTAAATGCAATTCATGTGATGTGTTTCATTTTTTTTTCCTTGGTTACATTCGCATGAAAAGCAATATTAATAATATCATTTAGCCAAATGCTTTGCGAATATTGACAATAATTAAAAAAAGAAACTAAAATAGGAGGTGTACGTTTCTATTCAACATCTTATATTTTTATTATTATTTATAGCATTATTTATTTGCATTTTTTTAGCCTTATTTCCATGAATTTTGATTTCATTCCGTTTTGGTCATCAAACTTTTTTTTCTTTTAATTTAATCTTTTACAATCCCTAGATGTTGTGAGTTGTCTCAATATTGAATGGCATCTCGATTTTTCATGGAGGAGTTTGAAATTATTTTAAAATAAAAAAATCAAAATTAATATAACAATGATCAAAATTAACATCGGCAAGAACGACAGTCTCTTTCAAATGTTTATTATTCAAAGGACACAAAAATCTACATTTTGAATTTTTCATTTATGTCCTAAAACATAAGAGAGAAAATGGTCAAAGAAAAATGGTCAAAGAAAATTAAGGTGAGAAAAAGGTTTTAAGCAATCAGATTTCAACCACCAATAACTTTAATAAGAAACTTAATGGAGGTGGCTTTCATCTTCTAATGATCAGAGAAAATTAAGGTGAGAGAAAGCTTTTGAGTAATCAGATTTCAGCCACCAATAACTTTAATAAGAAACCTAATGGGGGTGGTTTCCACCTTTTATGATCTTGAAAAAAAATAGATTGAAGTTTAGAAAAAAAAATTAATTTTATCTGATTATGAGGTCTGAGGTCAATTAGAATGTGTTTTATTATTGAAAACATAGTTATAAAGGTTCATGGGATGTCCTTTATCATTTTATTTTTTTTGTGAAAAAATATTGATATATGGGTTTCTGAGATTCAAAAACTTGGACCCTGCTCTAGTAACCAGAAAAATAATAGATGAATGATGCGTCATTTAATTTTATTTTTTAAAATCTCATTGTTTTTTACATTTTGTAATTGAGTTACTTTAAAATAAATTTATTTAAATGATATTTAAATAACAATCCACATAAAGCCATTGTTTTTAAATAATATCAGCATCCTTATGATGATATTAACAATTGTTTTCAAAATAATTATGTATGAACCTAATATGCATAGTTTTCTAAAATATGGATAAAATATTTATTTTTAATTTTTTTGTTGTAAATTTTTCATATGATTTTTCTCAACATTATTATTTTTATTGTCTTAATATATTCATGTCAAAATCATCAATTTATTATTTTATTTTATAAAACTTGCTTTGATGATGATAGTTTTTTGTTTAAAAAACAAAAATTCTAATAAAAAATATTTTGTAAAAGAATAATAAATTAATAAGGGAAGGAGGTTTGGATTAAAGAGATATTATAGTATAATATTTTTGGATATTAATTTTAATTGCTTATAGTTTTCATGTAACATAACTAATGAAAGTTATATTTTTTGTTAAAAAATATATTAATAAAAATATTATACTAAGAATTATATTTTTCTATAAAATTTAAATTACTATATTCATGATGAAACTCCATTTTTATTACTATATAATTATATAGATAAAAATATTAAAGAACATCACATGTCACGATGTCAAAGATCACCACATGCATCTATCTTTTAGTTTCTTGTTTTGACCTTTGGTTAGCGCATGATTTATTTGTCATGTAATTTTTAAATACACGTAGCAACTTTTTATTTTTCAATTAGATTTCTTCATGATGCAAGAAAATATGTTCATGATACTAGCTAAAGATGATTATTTTTTGTTCGGTCTTGGACCAAAATAAACAATCAAACTAAATTTATGTTTTTTCCAGGTTTTGAATCGAACTGAACCAAAAACTAGTTCAAACCAACCTTTGTTAGTTTAGTTCGGTTTTTTCCTTTTTAAATTGAATTTATTTCAGTTCAGCTTTTTTCTGGGCTCAAGTAAATTTGACTGGGATATCTGATTTTTCTCTCTCTCTTACTAACTTTGCACATAAATTCCTATGGAAAGAGAAGTGATAAATCCCTTGTGACTTGTGAGAAATTTATTGTTCAGTTTTTTAACCCTGTATGTCTCATCCTCTAGTCGATTAGTGTAAAACAATGAAAATAGGCTAATTAGTGCATTAGTAAGAATATGGGTGACCAAATCAAAAACAAATTTTGGAGCAAATAGTCCCCATACCTATTCGAAGATAAAAGTAAGCAAAATGTCAGTAGGTCTTCAATGCACTGAATAGTATGGATTTTTTAAACGACCCAATAGCATTAGATGACACCTTTTAATGGTAACACACATTATAATGATAGTGACCAGTAATAAGTCCATACATCATATACTTTTTAAACATAGAAAAAAATACATATGTCTCTGCCAAAGATTATGGAATTCTTGAAAATAAAAGAATAAGAAAAACTTTAGGGGGAGATTAAGAGAGTAAAAGGAGAGGGGGCAACTATGAGTTGCTAATGAGGTAGGGTTTGAGACAAGTTTTTCTTTGTACCTATTTTTCTTTTATACTAGGTTTAGTTTTGGGTTGAACCAGTTTGGTTCGATTTAGTTTTTTCAGTTTTGGACTCTAAACCTAAACCTAATTGAACTTAATTTTTTTAAGATTTTCTTATTGGTTCATTCAGTTTTTTTCTTGGTTCAGCCTTTTTGGTTATTTTTTTTATTTTCTTGGTTTGATCGGTTGATTGGTTTTTTCGTTCACCCTTGATACTAACATATTCTTCTTCTTTTTCTTCTTTTACGTTAAAAATCAGTTTGAAATCCCACCCATAACATACCATAGGTAATTAGTTAATCTCATATTAAAAAATAACTATCTTTTAAAGATCCTTACCTTGATAGATAATTTGTTATAGTATTATTCTCTTGTGAAACATGATGAAGATAACAATGTCAATGTCATTTGATAAGGTTGTGTTTGGTTAGTATTCTAAGATATAAAAGGTATATATAAAAATGACATAAACATGTTTGGTTGGATAAATAAAGACAAAAACATAAAATAAGTTTTTCTCGAGATAAAAACCAAACACTACCTAAGAACATTAATATCAATAAGAATAGCATAACAAGAAAGTAATAAACCTTTAGAAATCATGATAGTGTGAATCGTTTCTTATGAATTAAATTCAAGAATAACCATTAAATATTCAACATCCTATGCGACAAAATGGCTTGCAACTTTATAACCATAACTATATTGATCTTATTAAAAGTTGAAAAGTGAGTGATTAGTATTGATGCTATTAAAGTTCATAAGCCACAATAAACTCATAGAACACCTCTCATCCTAACTATTTTAGGGATGCCTAATGAACTCCTATTAGTATTAGTTTTAATGAATTTAAAATAAGGAGTAACCCATAAGATTATTATAGGTAATTTTAGTGTGGCATATTATTGGCAAAATCAAAAGCCAATTTACAATATTTTATCATTTGTTGAACTTGCTTAAGGAATTTGTACAAGTGTTCTATTTAAAGGTCCATAATTAATAGTGGATCACTAGCTTACTTTCAACAATAGCAACTATTTTTTAATTATAAAAAAAGTTATTATTGATGAAGCACAAGCTTGGGTTTGAATTTCTACAATTTATATGATAAAATAATCCTAACCTAAGTTGGTGATAAGTTGGGACATAAATTAAGATGGACAAGGCAACCCTATATAAAACTTGTGATAATTTTGCTAGGTTTTGCATCGAGGTTAAATTAAGCAAACCTCTTGCTTTGAAATCTTGGTTGAGGTGACGTATTTGAAGAGTAGAGTATAAGGTTATATACTTTGTTTGTTTTTGTCGCACGTCCCCGCGTGGCGTCCGTTGGTGATTTTCGTTATGTTTGCTTGATTGTTGGGAGTTACCACCTAGTATTTCATTGAGGGTTACTAGGAAACCCGGATGTACTGGTCTTATCAGATATTCACGGGTAAAGGACTGATTGTGGTTAGGGAGGGTATTAGCACCCCTAACGCACCCTACCTGAGTTAAGCTGCTTCGTGACTTTGATGTGATAAAGAAGTTTTAAAAATTTTGTTCTTTCATCGAATATTAGAAATACAACTTATGTGTAAGTTCATAATCTTTAACCGTGAGCAAATTAAAATATTACATTATTCTTTATTCTTTGCAATTTTATCATAAAAAAAACCATAAAAAAAATACAAACAACACATTCACTTCCACTATATTTTTCTTTTTTTCTCTTTCTTTTTTACATTCACATTTGCACACTACAAATTATAAAAATTCAAAACTAAACAAAAAGTACATTAAATAATTTTAAATTTACAAAATAAACCCCAAAAACTCCAGGAATTGCAGGGAAGACCTCCTAGAACTGCATGAACAGTGGCGGCGTGTCTTTTCCATGCGCCACGCCACTGGCGTTGCGTGGGTTCACGGGCCGCCGCAAGAAAATCCAAGAAAGCAAGGGGATCCAGAACAGCTTCCTCCCCTCTTCCTTTCCTCGCCGACGATGACCTATACAAACAGTAAAATCATAACAACTAGTTGATTTTAGTTTTTATTTCCTTTGTTTTTCATATTTGCTTTGGTTTTTTTTAGATCGATCTCGTTTCTCTGCCTTCTCCCTTCTCTATTTGTTTCTCTTCTGTCGATGGAAGATCCGATGGTTGTTGTTGTCCGTGGCCGCTGAAGTTGCAGTGGAGATGGGATGGTTGTCCGGTTACGGGGAGGAGAAACGATGTCTGCGGTTGAAGAGGGAGACCGTTGGACTATGACCAGTTGAAGAGTGAAGATCGGGGAAAGAGAGAGAGGAGGTTCTCTCTCGTTTCTGCAAAAGAGAGGGGGCGGAGGGCGACCGTATCTAGAGGAAGGAAGCGACCAAGGAAGGAGACGGCTGGGGGCAAAAGAAAAAAAATAAGGCTGGTTTAGGTTTTTAGATGTTGAAATGGCTGAGGGGAAAATGGTTCTGGGGGGGGCAAAAGCTTTGGCTTGAAGAGGGGGAGGTCTATGTGCAGGGTTGTTGGTTTTGG
>Ga0307510_10004693_pt1 | contig 16139 bp, 13 predicted proteins | sample 12_EM_MG_FD_207224 | JGI IMG/M metagenome (GOLD analysis project Ga0307510, IMG submission 207224) | Populus trichocarpa ectomycorrhiza microbial communities from riparian zone in the Pacific Northwest, United States - 12_EM | ecosystem: Host-associated > Plants > Roots > Unclassified | place...
GGCGGCGCTCCAGCGCTCGCCTTTTTTCTGCGTCACTTGATAGAGACCGCAGCCATGCTGCGTAGCGCCGTTAAAGTCCGGGTTGTAGGGGATACCGGCGGCTTGCGACGCTTCGACGAAAACGTGGCTCAAGGGGTTGGTATAGGGTCGCTCGGCGACATTGAGCGGGCCGTCCACGCCATGATACTCGTCGCTGAGGCGCTCGTTGCGCTCCGCCTTCCTGAAGAAGGGAAGCACGTCGGCATAGCTCCAGCCGGCATTGCCGAGCTGGCGCCATTGATTGTAATCCTGCGCCTGGCCGCGGATATAGACCATTCCATTGATCGAGCTGGTTCCGCCGAGCGCCTTGCCGCGCGGCCAATAAATGCGCCGCCCTTTCATCGAGGGCTGCGGGGCGGTGTCATAGAGCCAATTGTATTTCGACGTGTTGAGCTTCGCGATGGCAGCCGGCATGCGCACCGCCAGCGAGCGATCCGAGCCTCCGGCCTCGAGTAGGAGCACACGGCATGCCGCATCCGACGAGAGGCGGTTGGCCAATACGCATCCAGCCGAGCCGGCGCCGACGATGACATAGTCGAACGTAGTTTCGCTCATTGCAGCTTCCCCCGATCATACGGCACTCGGGCGTCGATCATCTCGTTGTCGAGAAGCGCGGCCCCCACCATGTGCTCCGCTTTCCCTCACTCGATAAATGAAAGTGATACAGACCCAAGAAAAGAATATCCAGCAAAGATTGCACTATCGCGACAGAGCGCCCTTGGCTTGCGCGCATGATCCGCCGAGTGGAGCGCCATCCGCAGCTTCTTCTTCAAACATCTGGTGCGCAACGATCTGGCGCACTCTCACCAGTACACGCGAGTGCTGACGACTCTGCCGAAGAGAGCGGGTAACGGACGAAGCGCGATGCGCTGCAGACGTTCTGGAAACCCGCTGGCATCGAGTCCGCTCGGACGAGATCGTGGGACCGCAAAGCCGCGACCCGCTCGCCAGCGACGCGGCACTTTTGTCCAACAATTCTTTTCTCGATTGCAGATCTGCTCGCGTTCTTACACCGTCTTGTAGACCGCGTTGAACCCCGTATTCGCATACGCCTCCGCACAGCGGCCCGCAGTTTAACGACCTTTCACGTCGCAAGGTCGGCAGATCATAATTTCCTAGCCAAGCTATGGCAGTATCTATCTATGGGCAGAGGCGACGAATCTGCTGTTGCAGCATGATCCCCGCCCGTCAAAAATGACACGCCATACATGACTTCCAAGTAGAGCTCATGCATCTCGCGCTGTGGCTGCGGGGTTTGTGCAGATGCCTGCCTCGACCGGTGTAGCTTCTTTAAAAAACTATCTGGAGCCATCCTCTTGGCTATCGATGCTTTGACTTTCTCGGAAACGTCCTGCTCGCTAAGCCATTGTAGCCCGCAGGGAGATTGCTTTAGCAACGCCATGGATTGATAACGTTCCCTCGTGAAGAGGTCGACGTGAGAAAAATAGCCGCCGGGCTTCAGCACGCGGCCAACCTCCGCAATGAATTTTCCGAGATCTGGATAAGTGTGGGAGCTTTCGACATTGATGACCACATCGAACTCCCTATCGTGAAAGGGAAGTCGTTCCGCGTCCCCTCGAAGGAATTGAATGTTGTTTCGCCCAAATCGCGCGGTCGCGGACTGGATCGCCGTCGGAGACAAATCCAATCCGACCAGTGAGCCGGAATTTAGTATTCGCGAAATAAAGTAGAGACCATCACCCAGCCCGCAGCCCACTTCAAGAACGCGTCTAGCTGAATAGTCATTGAAAGTAATAGGCACTTTCCTAATTGTAAAAAAATAGAGCTGTTCGGACAAACCATCAGATCCTTGCTCGCCATGAGCAGGAATAATTTCAGAGATCTCCCGGCGTACTACGTCGTCGTGCATACCCCAGTTCCACATTTCTCCCCGCCATGCGGCTGCGGCTGCGGCGTCGTAATATGTGGACACGGCACCCTTGATCCTGTCGGCATCGGCTAGAGGTCCAACATCTTTTTTGCGATCGATGGTGTACAGCGCCATGCCTAGATCATTGACCTTGTTCATCACGTCCATAACGATCTCCTCAGTGATTCCTGACCAGAGCCGTGGATCTTCTTCGCGTCTCGCTCACACAGGAATGCCCTATGGGTCCGGTAGCTAGGCAGTTGTGGCACGCATAGCTCTCCACGGTGCGGCAAGGAGGGCGACGCTGTTGTAACAACCGTAAACAGTGATGCCCGCTGCGATCGCCGTGAACACACCGCCCAATCCCAGCCCTACCCTAATGGCAAACCATCCGCCGACGATTGTTACCACCATGCGACTGACGCCTGCCGCAATAGGGACGGCCATGCGGGCCGCCCCCTGCCCGGCAAAGTTCAGAGCTATGCCCAGTCCCAACAAACAATAGACCGGCGCCACATGCGTGAGGTAGGCGGCGGCGGCGTTGATTACGACAGCATCCGTGGTGAATATGCGCGACCATGCCTCGGGCAACAACGCTACAGTCCAACCGATCACGCCGATCAGGCTGAACGCCATCAGGGCACCAGTCCATGCGACCTTGTTAGCCCGACGCCATGCGCCGGCACCTGCCGCCACACCCACCAGCGTTGTGAGACTGGCACCAATGCCGAAGGCGAGAGCCGGCAACATTTGTTCAAGCCTAGCGCCGATGTTGTAACCTGCCAGTGCGGCGCCACCAAAGCCGCCAACAAAGCCTGTCATGACCACGCCGGTGACACTGCCGGTCAATGTGGTGAACGAACCCAACGCACCCACTCGCAAAATTTCTACGAATGGTTTGCCTTGCAATCGGATGCCGACCGCGGAGGTCAACCCAAGGCTGCTCCGCAACAAACTGCGCGCAAGCAAGAAGCAGCCCCCGCCGGTGGTGGCCAACGACGCTATCGGAAGGCCGATAAGGCCCAGTCCTGCCCATGCTCCGACGCCGAGGGCGAGAACACCCGCCAGCGGAACGTACGCAATCAAAGTAACGACAGCGTAACGACTCGGAGTAGCTGCATCGCCGCTGCCGCGCAAAAGCGACCCCATGAAGGTGTTCGTCCAGAACAGCACCGCGCCCGTAAACCAGACGTGGCTGTACATGACTGCTTCTTTCAAAATGAGACCGTCACCTCCCATAGCGCTATAGAGCGAAGGTGCAACTGTCCAAGCGATCGCCGTGAAGGCAAAACCAATGGCTATCCCCAGGATCAGTGCATGGCGGACGATTGCACGCGCGTCGTCAAGGCGGCCGGCGCCGAGCGCTCTCGCGAGGGTCGACGCAACGCCGCCGCCCATGCCCCCTGTGGCGATGCCCGCCATCAGCGTTTGGAAGGGAAAGACCAGAGCACTGGCCGCCAGTGACGTAGTGCCGAGGCGACTGATGAAATAGACATCGGCCATAGCGACAAGGATCACCAATAGCATTTGCCCACTCGTGGGCGCAGCCAGACGCAGGACGCTTCGCCCGATAGGGGCCATCAAAAGGGGATGCGACACGAGACTTTCACGTTTCTGCAGTGGCATTCCGTAACCCCAGATAAACAGCGATTAACTAGAACTTCGCCGACCATCGCCTTGATTTCTCGGTCAACACGTTCCTGCACTGCGGCATGTTGATGCGGGCATGGCCGCGTAGCGGGCGACGACGTCGTGTGCTTGGACGCGCTCCTTCTCGTCGGACGCTGACGCGACTGCGAACGTCAAAGATCGAACACTGAAAAGGTTGCCGTGGCGTGGACATAGAGCTTGCCGGCCGCGTCTTTGATGTCTCCTTCGGCAAGAGCGGTCTGTCGGCCCACGTTGAGAACGCGACCTTCGCACTCTATTTCACCCATATCCAGGCGAAGTGGCCGAACGAAGTTAGTCTTCAGCTCGAGAGTGGACAGGCCGCGCGCCGACGGTAGCAATGTGTACACCGCGCACGCCATGGCAGAGTCGATCACCGTCACCACGGCGCCTCCATGGACCAAATTCATGGGATTACTAAGTGCTCCATGTGGCTCCAGGGTCATTACCAATCGCCCCTCGTGGACGTCGCGAATGTGGAAGCCGACGAGCGCGGCCATCGGCGGTTCGGGATGGCGGCCATCGCGAATTGCTTCCATGAGCTGCCGACCCGTCATTCCGATCGACGACCTCGCGGCCGCGACGGGATCCGACCAAGTGACAACGCGTTCCCGCTTTGATTCGACTGCGGCTTCCATTTTGCTGTCTCCTCCATGTTTCACGTCGGTTGTAATGGTCCGGATCTCGACAGCGAGGTCAGCGAATCTGAGCCTCGGCCATTACGGCTCGAACACGTTCGACAAAATGCGGATCTCGATATGCGCTATTCGGGCGCAAGAGGTGTTGAACTTCATAGAACAGTCGGTGAACCTCGGGATCTCTTGCGGCGAGCCGAAAGATAGCGCGTCCAAATTCGATCGTATCTCTCAACTCGGGAGGGCGCGATCCAGATGTTTCCGGGTAGACGAGGTCGAGGTTTGCGGTTGACCATGGCGACACGAGTAGTTCCGCAATTTGCGAAAAATACGATGATGCCAAGCCTGCAAAGGGATCGGTCTCCGCCGTGCTCGTCGATAGGAGGCGACGCAGAAGCGTCGCTTCCAGCGCAGCTACGGTCATGCCCTGCCCGAATGTCGGATTGAATCGACAAATCGCGTCGCCGATAGGGATCAAGCGGCGCGGAAACGAAGCCAGCCGTTCGTAGTGTCGTCGCACGCTCATTGGCATGGCTGCGCGTTGAATATCCCCGATCCGCTCTGCACCGGACACCGCATTATAGATTGTTGGTGTCCTCAAGCGTCGAGCGTCGTCGATAAAACCGTCCCAATCTCCGGCCGGTTTTTCGCTGTGCAGGCCGGTCAGCGTCAGCATCCACCGGTCTTCCTCGCACGGAAATAGCAATGCGCCACGACTGGTTTGAGGAGCGGCGGGGGACATCACTACGCTCTTCCAATCCCTGGCGTAGTCCGGCGGCATCGCGAATACGCCGGTTGAATAGTTGAGATCCATGCCGATAGAAGTTTCTTCCGGCAGCGCATACCTTTCGGATTTCAGAGAGTCCAGTGTGAGTGCTCCGCGTCCGGATGCGTCGATCACAAGGTCTGCGTCAAGCGTCGCATCGTCCTCTTCCGCTGTGTCGACCCGGACACCGGTGACATCGCCACCCGCGGACAAGATGGCGCGAACGCGACACCCTTGATTGATCGCGACGTTTGATCGTCGCCGCAGCAATTGGCGGACGGTGAATTCGATCAATGGTCGCGATGCGCAACACGAGACGATGCCCAGCTTGCGTTGCGGAAATGGATCGAACTCACCGCGCTCTGTGCGCGTGTCCCAAGTGTAATCAACGAGCATCGCCCCAGCCTGGACGGCCGTCTGCATAAAGTCCGGGAACAGTTCGTCAAGCGCGCGAGCACCGCCACTCAGGAGCACATGGACGTGTCTGGACTGCGGCGTTCCTGGCCGGGGAATTGGTGTTGTCGGAAGATCGTCGCGCTCCAGTACGAGTACATGTTCGAAATAATCCGCAAGGGCGCCTGCCGCGGCTAGGCCGCCGATCCCCGCGCCAACAACGATCGCCTTCTTACCAATGTGATTGGACACGCAAGCCTCCCCGAGCCCCACGCCGGTAAGTTGGCGTAAGCGTGTAACATCAGACCGATTAAGGTCGTCGTTGGTGACAGAGAATATCCAGCTTGATGTATTGTCGGTCAACGTTTGATTTCAGTCCAGCGACGATGCACGCGGAGTGAATCGACCTCGGCGACGGCCAGCGTTGCCAGAACGAGTCATGCAGACGACAGAGCTTCCAGGCGAGGCGTGCGGCGCTGGACCGGAAGGCTTGTCATCCCCCGAATTACCAAGTGATCGCGCCATTGCGGCTCTTCAGTAAGCTCCAGATCCGGCAGAATTTCGAGGAGAACCCGAAAGGCTTCCTCGAGCTCGACACGCGCCAAGGTCGCGCCGACACAAGCGTGATGACCGGCACCAAACGCGATGTGCTCGACCCGCGGTCGATGCCAATTCAACGCATCGGGATTCGGAAACCGAGCGGGGTCGCGGTTGGCGGAGCCAAGGAGCAGGTATATGGCTTGACCCTTCCGAATCAGTTTGCCGCCGATTTCAAGATCCTCCTTAGCCGTGCGGCAGGTCATCTGAAGCGGCCCATCGTAGCGCATCAGTTCCTCTACGGCCTGCGAGAGGAGATCGGGATGTGCGCGAAGCTCGTCCGTTCGGTCACGATCGTTAATGAGTGCCAGCGAACCGTTTCCCAACATTGCAGCAGTGCTTTCCTCGCCTGCACTAAAGGTCATAATGCAGGTCGACATGAGTTCGTCGTCACTCAGCTGCCCTTGCTCGTCGTGAGCCACGACGAGCGCGCTGAGCAGATCCGATTGGGGACGCGCTCGCTTCTCCGCACAAATGTCGTCTAGATAGGCTTTAAATTCGCGCGAAGCACGATCGAGCGTCTCCAGTTCCTCGAATGATACCAGCGGATCGAAGATGCGCGGCAGCCGTTCGGCCCAGCCGGCGAGCTTCTCGAAATCCGCGGATGGGAAGCCAAACAGAGTGGCAATCACATTTACCGGCAGATGTGCCGAGAAATCCTTGACCAGGTCGATGTGCCGCTTTGACATTAAGGGCGAGAGGAGGCTCCGGGCGCTAGACCGAACGTAGGGCCGCATTGTTTCCACAGGACGCCGCTGAAAGGCCTTCGCAACTGTCCGGCGCAGGCGCGTATGATCGGGGGGATCCTTGAAAACGAACCAGTTCCGCGAGTTGGCGACGAGAGCGTCGAGATTAGACCGTTGTCCGGGTGATATTGAGCGCGCGCGCAGGAATTCGCTCTTCCTTTGCACCTGACTGGGAATATCCTGAGCGGCGAGCCGGCGATCGCGCAGCGCAGCGTTCACATCATCGTAGCCGGCAAGAAACCATACGCCCATGGTGCTGTAGTAGACCGGTTCCGTTTCGCGCAGGCGTTTGTAGTGAGAATAGGGATCGAGTCTGAAGCTCGAATCCCGCGGGTTGAAATGCACGCGCGGTGGCAAATCCATAGCTGCGAACTGGACGGTCGGCTGCGACATATGCCGCTCCATTTGTTCGGTAACCTTTCGTTACGGGGATAACGGCTGCGAGGGAGTAACGGCCTGCGGCGACGTATCGGTCACAGTTCCGGCGGCGTGGTCGGTCACCGCTCCTGCCTCGGCGCTCTCGACCGACAACGGCAATTGGGCTGTTCGCGCAGGACGAATGCGCTGTCGTTCCAAGGTCAGTACTGATGGTCTACGGACGTCCCACGCTAGGCCGAGCCTCTCGAGACCGACGATAACCATGCCCCCGATGTCCGTTTCCCACCAAGAAAACCCGAAGATCGCGGATCTAGGAGAGGCATGGTGGTTGTTGTGCCAAGTCTCTCCCAAGGTAATCAAACCCAACCAGAAATTATTGCGGCTTGTATCACCAGTGTCGAAGGTGCGGTAACCGAACACGTGCGCCACCGAATTTATGGCACTTGTGAAATGGTAGGTGGCGAACAACCGAACGCCGCCACCCCACATCAAGCCATGCCAGGCCCCCTGTGGCGACCTCTCAACGAGAGCGCCGATCGCGGCCGGAATTGCGAGACCAAGTAGAACCCATTTGTGGTAGTGGCGGTTGACCCAGCCAATCGTACGGTCGCGGAGAAGATCCCGGCAGAATACCGTTGAACTGGTCATTGCATGGCTAAAGGTCCAGCCAATATGCGCGTGCCAGAGACCGGGCCAGAGACCGAGTTGATGCTCTTCTTGGCAATTCGGCGAATGTGGATCACCGACGGCGTCGCTGAACCGGTGATGCCGCCGATGGTTACTCGCCCAGTAGATCGGCGGCCCTTGCGCGGTCATGCTACCGAGTATGGCGAGGACTGCTCGCACTAGGCTTGGGCTTTCGAAGGCACGATGCGATAACAGCCGATGAAAGCCGACGGTCATTCCGATCATGGTAACTGCATAGGAAGCCGTCAGCAGAACCAGCTCCCACCGCTGTACTGCGCCTTGCAAAAACTCCCACCCTGCCATTGCTGCCGCACCGGTCGGGAGGATCAGGACGGCCGCGGCGTGCAGCCTTTGCTGTCGTCGGCCGCTGCGCGATTGGGGGACGTAAGGTTTCGACATGGCGTCAGGATTTGAAGCAGTGATACTCATTGGATCCACCCCACGCTGGAAGGTTCCGTCTGCCGCCAGTCGGCTGTTCGAGCCGTCGCGCGGCAAGCTGTGTCGTTCCACGTTGTCACTGCCGCGCATTCCGAGATGCACCGAGCCCATGGTGCCCGGCTGCTCCTTTCGAAAATGGCAACTGGTGCGCGGGTGGTCACGACATTTCCCCCTCGACACCGATGCGACGGAGACCAAGGCGCGCGAGGTCCATGCTTCCCGTGTGAAAGCCGACAACCAGCAGTCCCAGATATTTCTCGTAATCGGCAACCTGCTCGGTGCCGGCCAGCGCGATGGCCTGGGCCCGCTTTGCGCGCAACGCGCTAAGCCACGCCCGCGCCGTCCGCGCATAATGCGCGCCGTCGCGGCGCAGCACCTCGATCTCAAAAAGTCCGGCGCAAGCGGTCTCGATCTCCTCGATATGCGGCAGGTCCGATTCCGGAAAGATCTTCTCTGCGAAGAACGGGCTGAACTTGCTGCGGTCGGCGGTGCCGTAGATGATCGTCTGTAGCGCAAGCCTGCCGTTCGGCGCCAGAACGCGATGGCAGAAGTTGAAGAAATCGCGATAGCCAGCGTGCTTCTGCGCGGGCGTCTGGTCGAGCCGCGCGAAATGCTCGAAGGCACCCACCGACACGATTGCGCCATAGGGAGCCTGCGGAACATGGTCCATCCAGCTTTCGAGCCGTGCCTCAAGACACGGCCAGCGTTGCGCCGCGATCCAGGCGACCTGTGCCGCGCTCAGCGACAGACCGACCGCCTGCTCGGCGCGACGGCGCTCGGTCGCCCTGCGCAGCAGCCCGCCCCAGCCGCAACCCACATCGAGCAGACGACCGACGCCGTCGGCGCCTGCGCGGTCGAGAATCCAGTCAATCTTGTTGAGCTGCGCCTGCTGTAGATCCTCATCGCCCCGCCAGAGCGCGCAGGAGTAGGTCAGGGTCGGATCGAGCCAAACAGAAAAGAAATCGTTGCCGCGGTCGTAGTGATGCTGGATGGCCTGCGGCGAGGCGCCAGTCGGACGGGTGACGTCGGCGGCGGTCAAGACGCCCTCACTTCGTCGTTGAGGTCGTCACCTCGGCGCTCGTCAAAGGCGCGCCGCACCGCCGGATCGCCCGCCAACGCCAACGACAAGGCTCCGATCGAGGGATGGTCATAAGCGGCGCTGGCATCGATCTCGTGGCCGAACCAATCGCCGAGGTCGCCGATCATTCCGACGAGCGCGGACGAGTCGAGACCCATGCGCTCGAAGGAAAGCGTATCGTCGAACTTGCCGACGTCATGCTCGAGGAGACTCGCCAGATAGTTTCTGAGCCATTGTGCGATCGCCGCCTGCGCTACGCCTGTCATTGAGGTCCCCTCCTGTTGACTGTCCATTACTCAGTTCTTTCCTGTTGAGGAGGCCGCGCTTTCCCGACAACGCCGATGCGGCGTGCGTTCCGCGCAGCCAAGGGCGGCCGGTACAAGTTCCAGGCGAGTCCAAGCTTTTCGAGCAGGACGGCCGCCGAGCCGGTGATGTCGATCTGCCACCACTCGAAGCGGAGATCAGCGGCAGAGGGAAAGCCGTGATGATTGTTGTGCCAGCTCTCGCCTAGCGTAGGCACGGCAATCCAGGAAATATTCCGGCTCAGGTCGCGGGTCTCGAAGTCGCGCTTGCCGAAGCTGTGTGCGAAGCAGGTGATCCACCAGATCGCGTTGTGGAAGGCGAACATACGAACGAGCCCACCCCAAAGCAGGCCCTCAAGTGCGCCGATCCAGCTTGCCGTCGCCGTGCCGACGATCGCCGCCGGAAGAATGAGGCCGAGGACAACCCAGAGGTAATAGTAGCGGTTGACGGTCATCATCTCGCGGTCCTTGAGCAGGTCGCGCGCGTAATAGTTGGCGTTCGGCACGTCATGCATGACGGTCCAGCCGATGTAGGCATACAGCAGGCCGCGCAGCCGTTGCGGCAACGACGAGCCAGACAGATTGGGTGAATGCGGATCGCCTTCGTGATCGGCAAATTCGTGATGTAGCCGATGGAGCGACACCCAGAAGACGAGCGGGCCTTGGCCGGCGGCACAGCCGAGGATGGCGAGCGCAGTCCTGACCCCATTTCCGGCCTTGAAGGCGTGATGGGTGAAATGGCGATGAAAGCCAAGGGTCACGCCAAGCCCAACCAGGCAGAAGAACAGCAAGAAGACGGCGACGTCGAACCAGGAGACCGGCTTCACCGTGATCGCGAGGACGAAAGCGCCGACCACGCCCGCGACGCCGGCGAGCGAGGCGATTAGCGCGTTGATATGCTGGGCCCGCCGGAGCTTCCGATTGTTGACAACGCGGCCGATCCTGACGGCGCGCCCTTGGGGATGTGCCGATGCCGGCGCTGGGTCGAAAGACGACGTCATTGGTGCGGCTCCATGGCAGTCGGCGGGACGGCGGGCTCGGCGGCTTTGAGGCGCTGGCGATCGAGATACCGCTCGACCGGCTTGCGGACGCGCCAGACGAGTCCGAGCCGCTCCAGGCCCAGAATCACGAGACCGCCTATATCTGTCTCCCACCAGAAGAAGCCGAAGATGGCGGACCTCGGACAGGCATGGTGGTTGTTGTGCCAGGCTTCGCCCAACGTGATCAGGCCGAGCCACGCGTTGTTGCGGCTGTCTTCGCGTGTCGCGAAGGACCGGTACCCGAAGAGATGAGTGACCGAATTGATGGCATTGGTCAGATGGTAGGAGATGAAGAGACGGACGCCGCCACCCCAGAGCAGGCCCTGCCAGGCGCCCTCTGCCGATGCCGTAATCAAGGCGCCTATCCCGGCGGGAAGCACGAGGCCGAGCACGACCCATTTGTAGTAATGGCGGTTGACCCAGCTGATGGTGCCGTCGCGCAGAAGATCGCGGCAATAGACCGCGGAATTCGTCATCTCATGGGTGAAGGTCCAGCCGATATGGGCATGCCAGAGCCCTCGCCATGTCGACAAAGGCTGCTGGCCGCGCCAGTGCGGGGAATGGGGATCACCCTCGTCGTCGCTGAACTGGTGATGACGGCGATGATTGCTGGCCCAGTAGATCGGCGGGCCCTGCGCCGCCATGCTGCCGAGAATGGCAAGGAGGGCGCGCAGTTTGCTCCAGGTCTCGAAAGCACGATGCGATAGCAACCGATGGAAGCCGACCGTAATGCCGAGCATTGTCAGCACATATCCGCTAACGGCGAGCAGCGGCTGCCAGGCCGTGACCCTGCCGGTAAAAGCTTCAGCGAGGGCCGCGGCCGCCGCAATCGTCGGAATCATGAGGATCGCGCCGGCATGCAGCCAATGCGCATGGCGGCCGCTCGGCGGGCGTAGAGAATAAGGCTTGGCCGCGATCACGGGACGACGGGTGTTGCTGACGCTCATAGGAGACCACGCAATTCCTCGGGCGCCGCAGCGGCAGTGGCCTTGGCGGACGAGCGTTGCGACCAGGTCGCGAAGGCGCCCGCTTCCAGCATCCTTCGGCAGGTGGAACGGCGCACCTTGCCGCTCGAGGTTCGCGGCAGGCTACCGGGCTTAATCAGCGCCACGTGGGCGACCGTCAGCCCGTGATCGCGTGCGATCGCCTCGCGCACGTCCCCGGCCACGCGATCGACGACTGCATGATGCCAACCTTCTCCTGTCAGTTCCTGGACGATCGCGATCGTGCCCTGCGCTTCATCGAGAGCGAATGCGGCGCAGCGTCCCGCCGCCAGGAGCCTGTTGCTGCGTGCGGCGGTCGCTTCTAGGTCCTGCGGATAATGTTTGTGGCCGCGGACAATGATGACGTCCTTGAGTCTGCCGGTGATGAACAATTGCCCCTCCGCCGACAGAAATCCCAGATCACCCGTCCGCAGGAACGGCCCGTCTGCAGTTGAAGCCAAGCGCGCGCCAAACGCCGCGTCGCTCGCCGCAGGCTTCTGATAATAGCCTGCAGCGACACTGTCGCCACTGATCCAGATCTCGCCCACAGTGCAGGCGGGAAGGCGGATATGCGCATCTGGATCGACGATCACGATCTGCGCGTCTCCGGCAGCGCGCCCGCAACTCACCAGATGCACCGCTTCGGTATCATCGGCCGCGGCGCGTGCCGAGCCGCGGCCGAGTGCGGCCCGGTCGACCGACAATGCTTCCGGCTCGGCGGCCGCCTCCACGCCTGCCGCCAGCAGCGTCGTCTCCGCCATGCCGTAGCAAGGATAGAAAGATTTGCGCTTGAAGCCGGCGACTGCAAACGCCTCACTGAAGCGCTCGATGGTAGCAGCGCGAACAGGCTCGGAGCCGTTAAAGGCCACAGTCCATGAACTCAGGTCGAGTTCGGCGCGCTGCTCTGGCGGAATACGATCGACGCAGAGGTCATAGGCGAAATTCGGCGCTCCGCTGATCGTGCCGCCATAGGCGTCGATAGCCTTGAGCCAGCGAAGGGGCCGCTGCAAGAACGCCACGGTAGGCATGAGGACACAAGGAACGCCGAGATAGAGCGGCTGCAGAACGCTGCCGATCAGGCCCATGTCATGAAAGAGCGGCAGCCAGCTGACGAAGATAGTTTCCGAGGACAGCCCCATAGCCCGCTGGATGGCGGCCTCGTTAGCCATGAGATTGCCATGGGTAACCATGACGCCCTTGGGCGCGCCGGTCGACCCCGAGGTGTATTGCAAAAACGCCAGATCATGCGTCGAGATCTGCCGGCCGGGCCACGCGGAGGGATCGCCGTCGACATCCTCCAGGCAATACCAGCCGGCATTGGGCAGTGCCTCGCTTAAGGCTGGCTTCAAATAGGTCAACTCGCGACGCCCCGTGAGGACGCCGACAACGCCGGCGTCGCGAGCGATCGCTTCGATGGTCGCTGTCGGCCGATTGGCGCGCGGCACGACCGCCGGCACAGGGATGACCCCTGCATAGAAACACCCCATAAGCGCGTCGATGAACGCCGCGCTGTCGGTCAGCAGCAGGAGGACCAGCTTGCCGCTCAACCCCTCGTAGGAAAGCCGCGAGGCGATCGCTCTGGCTCGTTGGTCGAGTTCTGCGAAGGATCGCGCTTCCGTCTCGGTCTCGTCGCGCCCGAGAAATGAAAACGCCTTGGCCTTCGGCCGGTCGAGCGCATGCTGTGAGAGCACGTCGACAAGCGTACTGTCGATATAGTAGGGCACGACACCCTCCTCTCTCACCCAAGCATGACATCTACGTCAATAGACGTAAGACTCTGGCCGATCATACCAACGCGGAGTGACACTCGCGTCTTCACAGAATGCGCAGCCTGGCCGGTGACGACGCAGCGCCAGTCGAAAGGCTCGTGCCAGCTATCGGTACCTAGCTAGGCGAATGCAACGTATTGCGGCCGAACTCAGAGCTGGACGAAATGTTCGGGTGGGACTCTGCTGGAAAGTCAGCTCGCGCGCGTCCAAATTCTTGTTCAAGGCTTTTCAGCAAGCACGGATCGGAAAGTATGGCTTTGCGCGTCATCATTTCTCGAACTCGAGCGAAATCAGGCGCCGATAGCCCATGCAGCAGGATCGCGACGAATTCCGTGACAACATCGCTGGTCGTCTTGGTCGCAGCGGGCTCCTGTTCCAATTTCAATTTATTAGAGCGAGGTTCCAATACAGACATTTCCGTTCTGGAATACTCTTGCCGCTTACCTAAGCGAAAGGCCTTCAGTTCCTCTCGTACAGCGGACGCCTGACAAGTTTCGCCGGACTCGGCGCGCTCCAAAACTGCTTTGACAAAGTCTTGCGGAGTACCCGTGGAAGACAGCAAATACAGTATTGTCGGCGGCAAATGCGCAACGCTTGCGTGTTTGTCTGACACCCAATTCGCCAATCGCATGTAGGCCTGCGCAGTACGTGCAGGGATCCCCACCTCACACTCTACCCAACGCAGGAATTCTCCGTGCGACAGATGGCGTTTCGCTTCAAGCAAGGCCTTGCCGATTTGGACAGCAGACGTCGCACAATGACGCCTGATACGATCGGCTTGCCCCACCAAGAACTTAGCGACCGAGACCGAAACAGAGCCATAGTCAAACGGGCTTCGATGCCCATCGCACTTCAGGCCTGTGTCCAGACGAGCAATTTTAGTATTGCGCATTGCATTACCAACAGACGCCACGCCCAACCGAAACCATCTTATCACGCTCTACTTCCGCGTTCAATAATATGTCGCAACTACTGATATAAAATAACCCAAACAGGAACTCTCGACCGGATGGTTCACGAGGACTTCGACAACGACATCGGGCAATTATCTTCGCGGGCACTGTCAGTACGAGAAGCTGTCAGGGGCGCTCACGACAAGGAGCACGCCATGAAACTCACGCGGCGATCGCGGTGATCGGAAACGATATCAGCAAAAACTTGTTCCACACCGTTGATCATGATCACCGCGTGCCATCGTGCTGCATTCAAAGGGACGGAAGAATGACTTCCGAGATGCGGAAGCCATCACCGATCGCTGTCCAACGCCCGGCCATGAAGTTCCTCGCGACCACAAGACCGCCGATCAGCTCGATCTTCAAACAGGCAAAGTCCTCTTTACCGAAGCGTCGGCCCGCCTTCGCGCCTGATGTGATCGATTTGGGCAGAGTTACGGTGATGCCTGATTCATGGCACACGAGAATTTCTGGGCTATTCTCTGCGTCATTTGCCCTGATTGCGTAACCAGTGCGGATCACCGATCAGAGTGAGACAGGTTCCGGACACAGCCGATCAGGCCAGGGTCTAGCCGAGGATCGCAGAGAGATAAGCTCAACTGGATCGATCCGAGGTTCGGGACATTGCAGGGGAAAGAAGCTTTTCATCTGCCATTGGAACGACCTCGCGCACCACGATGCTTGGCGATTGCGTGTCAACTCGTTCGGCGCAGACAGCCACTAGGTATTCCGCCGTGGGTCGGAACTGCCAGAATTGCCACCGGTCGGAACGATCCCCCAATGACGGATCAATTGAGAGCACCACCGCGCGATCGTGAGGAAACCGAAAGCTGAATTTGTCGAGTGGGATGGATAGGCCCATGCCCCGTGCCTTGATGTAGGACTCTTTAAAAGTCCAATACTCGAAAAAGCGATCGTGTTGGTGCGCTGGCGGCAAGGCCGACAGGTTCGCAACTTCGCTGGGAGAAAAAAATTGATCTGCAATGTCAATCGAGATTTTGCGCGTCCGTACGTTTTCGACGTCTACTCCCAACGCGCGTCTCTTAGTAATTCCTAAGACAATCAAACTGTGTGTGTGGGAAATGTTAAAGGACAGCTGAGCGCCACGTCCTTGTGCATTCATGATCTCAGGACGCCCATACGCATTGGCGGAGAAGAGCCAGTCCTGCGGGCGCACCGACACATAAGTCGACAAAACTGTACGAACCAAAGCCCGCGTTAGAATATATCGCCGCCGGTCTCTAAGGAAATAAAATCGAAGTTCTTGTTGTCGTTCTCTCTCGCTAAGAACTTCCCGATACGCTTCATATGTTTTGTCGCTATCGTTTCGGTCGTAGTAGGCTAACCAGAGGTGAATCTCAACCTGACTAAGATGAAACATCGGGCAACCGCCCATGTTGGAAAGGGGGTCTCTGCATTTATCGCTAACATAAGAGATGTCTCCTCACAATGGAGGCGCATCCAAGTGGCTGCCGCTATTGTGAGCCGAGTTACTCGTCACCGGATCTCGTCATGATGCGCGTGAGTAGATTATTCGCCCGAATGCAAAGCCAGCGCTCCTCAATGGAACGCATGGTACGCCAGATATCTGGCACGGCCGGCTTGCCGACCTTCATAGTGTGGGCCGAGCGACAACCCTCGCTTGCCTGGCGGTGGGCCGCATCGAGTGCTCGTGGACATGGCTCGACTCGCGTAAGAGAGCGACCTCGCGCAGTTTGCCGGCTGACATGTGGCTGAAGACGTGGCGGTAGAGATGAGCCGTGGGCCGTTGAAAAAATCGGTGTTTTCTGGTTCACT
>Ga0307510_10004694_pt1 | contig 16136 bp, 21 predicted proteins | sample 12_EM_MG_FD_207224 | JGI IMG/M metagenome (GOLD analysis project Ga0307510, IMG submission 207224) | Populus trichocarpa ectomycorrhiza microbial communities from riparian zone in the Pacific Northwest, United States - 12_EM | ecosystem: Host-associated > Plants > Roots > Unclassified | place...
TATTAATGTGTCGTGGCCGTGTAATAAAAATCAGCGACCCCGAGCGTCGGCCGTTTCACCGGATGAAACGATATACCGTGCGAGGGAAAGATTAGCGGCGAGTGATTCAAGGTAAGATTAGTAGAAGGTAAAACGAAACGATTGTATACGCAGGTCTGGAGTGCAAAAATCAAATTTTACCCCACCAGCGCGCAAGTGGAACACGCACTCATAGAAAGCGGTCATTAATTAATTCTCTTTCATAACGGTGTCTTCGAGGCCATTCAATGCGGGTTTGAACGGGAACCCAGTGGCTAACTCGTGAAGAACGGCGGGCGAGCTCGGGATTGTTTGACCAGAGTTTTCCACAGCCGACGGTCTTGACATGAGGGGATAGCGACGTGCGGTACCCGTTCCAAAATCAGAGCTGCCGAGGTGCAGCGCAGAGGAAGGGACGGTCGGCAACGGTGGCAGAGGCATAGAGGGAGGCGGCCTGGCTCCTCGAATGATGCGACGAGATCTGTATATTGCAGGTTAGTATACAGTACTAACGTCACCAAAAAAAAACGAGCAAGGCGAACCTGAGGGAGTGACCGACGCTTCCGCTTCTCAGGCGGCCAATAATATTGTTCTCTTCGGTGACGAAGCCAACGGAACGGGGCTGGGAGAAATCATTGACGCTTCCACTCCTGCTACGGTTCTGGCGTTGAACGGCAGCAGCGGCACCGCGATAAGATCCCTTGAGCTGGACCAATGGGGAGGTATTCACGGTTAAACTGCTTCGCCTCTTGCGGAGTTTGGGTCTCTCAGCGCCAAATCCCTGGGAAGGATTTGCTGCAGTGGGAGTTGAGTCTTGGTCGGTGATGTCCGTTACCTCGCGTGTGGGGGTCAAAGGGACAATGGGCGAGTCGGGTCGAACAGGCTGAGTCGGAGAAGGAGGAGGCGTGAAGTTTTGAATGGCGGAGAGACCGGAAGAAAAGAAAGAGGAGTAGGACATGGGCAGGGAGACTGTAAAGAGCGTGGATGTAAAAAGAGAGGTGGTGGTGGTGGCGGTGGAAGAGCGGTTACCAGTGGACAGAAACGTTATCATCCGAGCCTGTCACTGAATTCCAAAACAGGTTCCTCGAGCTCTGGTTGGTCTCCGTTCTTATGGCGGGTCTTCGCAGCTGCAGGGCTCGTGGTTGGCAACGGGTCAATACATGTAAAACACTTGTCGTCGTCTATCTGCCTGTAAACGCGGGTGGTGGTACAAAGGGAAGGGAGCTAAGAATGCCACAGCGAACGAAAGAAAGAGAGGCATATCACGAACGAAATCTACGACTGCTATGATACACCGTGAGTCGACATCCGCACTCAAAATACAAAAAAAGCACTGCGAAAACGCAAAGGGAAGAAAGGCTCATGTCGGGACGGTCGTCGGATCCGTACCCTCCTCGGAGTTGCCCCCAGGAGGTTGGCCAGAACTGTTGTTGATTCCATCCGGGGGAGATGTATTCGGAGCAGGTCCGCTCCCATTTTGATATCCTCCCGGATAGTGCCATCCACCATAGCCGTTCCATGTGGGGTAGTAATACATCGGCGGTTGGGAGGAATCAGGAACATAATGGGGGTACGAGAGTTGCGATTGTGTGGGAGCTGGCGTGGACGGCGTTTGGGTCGCCACTGGTGAGTCAGCCGTTGATTGTGGCGGACCGATTGCAGGATATGGGTGAGTACCAGGGTACGTTGCAACGTGGTAGCCGTGCACAACTGGGTACGAAGGTGGAATCCCCATCGACGGATACTGAACCGGCGACATCACCGTACTCGGAGCACCCTGATGATATCCTGGCGAGCTGGAGGTAAACGAAGTTGGAAGTTGAGGCGACTGCACGTGGGAAGGAGGGAAATTTGGAGGAGATTGGAACCGTTGGGGTGATTGTTGAGAAGGGGATCCGCTCGAGTGTGGGACGGATACGGTGAGCGTCGGTTTCGGGTGGGTTTCTGGAAGAGACTGATGTTCTGCAATCGTTGAATTGCTCCGTTTCGTTTTCCTCCCTCGTTTTCCAGGGCTACCATACGGGTCGTAACGCTTTCCGCGTTTTCGGGGGTCTGAATCAGAGCCATTACGACCATCTGTGATGAGGGGAACGCCGGTGGACAAAGGGGAACTCAATATCCCGTCGACTGAATGATCAATCTCGTCCGCCTCCCCCCGGTATCTGGGCTTTCCATCAAAACATATTTCGATTTTTGGCGCTACGCGAAAGTGTTGCTTGTCGAGATATTCCGGACTGATATCGAGAGAGGCGATCTCCGGGAGAGACGATGGTGACCTGAGACGGCCCTCTTCAACGTCTTCAACTTTATAGTACGAGATCAGATGTTGCGTTACACCCTCAATGGTGAGAGAAAACGTCTGGGAGAGGACGGGTCGAAAAAGACAGATTGACCGAACAAGGAAAACCAGCACCTTTTTAACCATCCCGCCTGGTTTAAACTTGTACGAGTTGGTCAAGCTACCGACGAGACATCTTTCCCTTGCCCTGTCGATCCCCACGCTTTCTCCTTTGGGACGACTTAGGGAGGTAGATTCGTTTCGACCGGGCTCTTGGTGGTTATCTCCGGTATTCGTTTCGACCGAGCGGTCACCAGATTTAGAGCGGAGGGCGGCACCACGTTTCTCTGTTTCTCTGTAGAGAAGGAAGTTGCCCAGAATCCTGCTAGGGCTCCAAAAAAAGCCGTCGGTCCATCGTTTGATGCCACTCTCAGCCTCATCGAAGACGAAGACAGAGCCGGATGTGATCATTTTCCGTTCCGACTCCACGAGCCGGCGAGTAACGCGGGGGATGAGCCCCCGCCGAGCGGCTTCGAAGATGAGGAGGGCGTCGCCTGTGGTTTCGATCCAGCCCTGCCAAGGGGGCTGGGTCCAAGTTGGGGAAGTATCATCGGATTGAGAGGTCGAATTCGAGTCGGACATGAGGAAGGAGGGCTGGACATCGCGAAGGAGGTGATTGAAACAAGACGTAAGGCGGTCAAGGACGGGGCAGGGCGAATGAATCAGTACACTTTAACGCGGCAGGGGGGAAAAAAGATAAAAAAGATAAAGTTCAAAGGTAAATTCTAATCACCGGTAAGTTGGGATCGACAGCGAGTTATGGTTCAGGCTGAACCCGGTCCCGCCCCTGTCTCTTGCAGAAACGACCAAGGCCGCGTCAGAGTTGCTTTGTCGGCCAACACGCCTTCGCGATACTCACTCAGGCGGCGAGGGGAGACGCAAAAGACTCAACCAGGCGGAAGGACAATAAACAGCACCCGCGCTCGCCCCTCCGTCTGCTAAGCGGCCGGGCGGAGTTTCAAATCCGGATCAAATCCATTCATTCTTTCCCACGACCGCTCGCGTCTTCTTTTTGGCACGGTCACTCATCCTATGGAGAACCAGGCTCGACAGCCCCCCGCCTGTCTCCCTCGCATGCATTAACCCCAAGAACTCGTGCGCCCCTGGATTCTTGGCCTCTTTGTTCTTCCCGAGCTTTGATAAGCCTAGTCGTACCTTTGTCTATCAGAACGGATCCCTCGGGTTCCACTCACCTCGGTATCTCTCTCTTTCAATCTATCAATCGCCCTACCCTCGTGATATTTCCCCCACGCCCTTCCAACAATTCTTTGCGGCTTTACCCCGGTGATCTGTCGCCCTTCCTTCCGCATAATTTCCTACCTGTTGTCCCGATGTCACACCCTCTTCTGTCCATTTACGTATCTCTCGTTCCTGATGGTTTCTTCATTTCATTACCCGGCTGCGCAGGCCCCGTCAACTCCCTGTCCCCGATGTTTACCATTCCAAATCTTTCGAGGCCTGTCCGAGTCAAGTATAAAAACAATTCATCTTTCGAAGTCCATCCCCAGAGGTCTTCTCGTCCCCGTTCTTCTTCTCCAGGATGAGCCTCAGTGGGCGCATCCTTCTCGCGTCTCTCGTTTTTATCACAGTCTGTGTTCCTCGCTCGATCCTCCTGCGGTACCTGATCGCTCCTCCAATTCTATAGGCCACCTATGGCTCCCACTCTCCTTTTGCTCATGGCGCGAAACGAATGGATCGTATCCGCCGCCAATCAGGTCTCTCCCTTCCAGGTAATTGGTCGAGCATCGGATGTTATTTGTACGGTTTCACCATCCACCGGAGAATTTTTTGCTCATCGCTTGTCTGCAGGGATAATGTTCAAGGCCGAGCTCTCACGGGTGCCACTTATGCCAGCACAACGGACATGACCGTGGAAAGTTGCGTTGAATTCTGTGACAGTCGCGACTACAACTACGCCGGTCTAGAGTGGTACCAAGAGTGTTGGTGCGGCAATTTTATCATCAATGGTGGCGCAGAAACCACGCTTTCCGACTGCAGTTTCCCTTGCACTGGTGACCCCACTCAATTATGTGGTGCTGGCAATCGCCTCAGTATGTACTACTCCGGTCAACCACTTCCCCCTGCCCCGGAGATTGTTTCAAGTGTAGGACTATGGCAATCTCTCGGATGTTACAGGTCAGTCGTTTTCTCGCGCTAGTCGTCGATCGCTCCTTCCCAGTCTTATTCTTCTCAACCAGCGACAATGTTGGCGGTAGGACGCTTCCCATTCCGACTGGAGTTTCTACCAACACGATCGAGAGCTGTACTTCAGCTTGCTATAACGCCGGCTATACCTTGGCTGGCACGGAATACTCTGTGGAATGTTGGTGCGGCACGTCCGTTCAAGCCGGAGGCGCTCCTGCCTCTGTTTCTGAATGCAACATGGTGTGCCCCGGCAACAGCACACAGTATTGCGGCGGCCCGAATCGTCTCAATCTCTACAACTATACTGGTACTCCCCCGACTTCACCTCCACCTCCCCCACCCCCTCCTGGCACAAGTTCTGTTAACTTAGTCACCAGTCTGCCTGGAAGCTGGACGTACGATGGATGCTGGACGTAAGTCACGACGATCTCCTATGTTTCCTTGCTCTCATTCCAGTACAGCGATAACGTGAATGGTCGTGTGTTCTCCAAGATATTTGACGACAATCCCACCCTGACCACCACTGGTTGCATCGAGGCTTGTTCGGCTCTCAATTATACTGTTGCCGGTTTGGAGTGGAGTGTTCAGTGTATGGTACGTTTTGCCTGCTTCCTACACGAAATCACCCGGCGTTTAACATATCTCTAGTGCGGCAATTATTTGATCGCCGGTGCCGTCAAGAACTCCGACGATTCCACTTGCAACATGGGTTGCGGTGGCAATCAGACAGAAGCATGCGGTGGACCCAACCGCCTCTCTGTCTATTCTTCCACCGGAAACGTGACTGCCCTCCCGGTCGCCGTCCCCCTTACCGATAACCTTCCTGGCCAATGGCAATACATCGGGTGCCTGGCGTGAGTCGTCTAGCTCTATTATCCTTTGGTCGAAACTGATCGGTTTACTCAGTGAACCTGGGGCCCCTCGTGTTTTCCCCAACAAGATTGTCAACACTGTCAACAATACCGTCCAAGCCTGTCTCAAGAAGTGTTCCGATTACGGATTCCCTGCTGGCGGTCTCGAGTACTCTGAAGAATGCTACTGCGGTGATGTCGAGGACATCGCAGCTAATGGGGGTGTCATGAGACCGGAGAGTGAATGCAACATGCTTTGCAATGGGGACCCCTACCACCTGTGTGGTGGTCAACAAAGACTGCAACTCTACCAGTGGAACGGCGGCTTGAACGTTTGGCACGAACCCCAGAATACCGGCCACTACGAGTTCTTGATCAGTAGCCCCATCGTCCCTCTAATCTCTACCCTCGGCATCAACAACAAGGTCACCTTCGTCGAGAAGTGGGGTACCAGCGTTTACCCGAATAGCACCGGTGCCTACGAACTGGATTTAATTTTGGTTAGCGATTACACCAAAACGTGGCGAGAGATGCACGTCAAGAGCGATGTATTTTGTGCTGCAAGCCTGGTCTTGCCCGACAAGGCTGGGCGCCAGATCACCGTTGGCGGGTGGAGTGTCGACTCACTCTATGGCGTCCGTTTCTACGCCCCAGATGGCTCTGCCGGTGTTAACGGAACCAATGACTGGGAGGAAGATGTGCACGCCTTGGCTCTTCAACGCGGGCGGTGGTACCCTACCGCTTTGGTGTTGGCCAACGGTTCTGTTTTGGTCATCGGCGGTGAACATGGGTCAAACGGAGTTGCTGAACCCACACTTGAGATACTTCCCAAGCCCGAGGGTGGAGACACCGTCATGTATCTCGATTGGTTACAGAGGACCGACCCGAATAACTTATACCCTTTCCTGTACGTTCTCCCGACCAACGGTGATATCTTCGTCAGTGAGTATCCCTGCGATTCCGACTGTAGTATTTTTCTAATTCCATCCGACAGGTTATTGGAACGAGGCCCGTATCCTGGACAAGGTTACCTTTGAAACGGTCAAGGTTTTACCCAACCTCCCTGGGTCCGTGATCAGTGGAGTTGCTGGCCGTACATATCCCCTTGCTGGCGCATCAACGCTCTTCCCCCAGCACTACCCTTACACCGATCCATTGGAGGTCCTCTTCTGCGGTGGTTCGGACGTCCTCGAGTTCCAAAAGGCGCTCGACAACTGTGTTAGCGTCAAGCCAGAGGTCCCTGAACCTACATGGACCATCGAACGTATGGTGAGTACAGGAGTAACCTCCTCCCCGAGTCCCAAGTGATGATTCCTTCTATAGCCTTCCCGCCGTGTGATGGCTTGCATGGTCACGCTCCCCGATGGTACTTTCCTCATCTTGAACGGTGCTCATTCAGGGGTTGCTGGTTTCGGCCTGGCGGACGATCCCAACCTGGACGCTCTCCTCTACAACCCAACCCTTCCCGCTGGCCAGCGTATCTCCAAGCTCAGCTCAACCATCGTTGCTCGTTTATATCACTCCGAGGCGATCCTCCTCCACGATGGCCGCGTCCTTGTCTCGGGCTCCAACCCCCAAACCTACCTGCCGGATGGCAGCGAGAAATACCCTGAGGAATTCCGAATTGAAGTCTATATTCCGCCCTATTTAACCGATGGAAGAACCCAGCCTACATACACCATCGTTGACAAGGATTGGGAGTACGGTCAGACTTACCACATTAATGTCAACCTCTTCCAAGGTTCCACGGCAGACATGAGAGTCTCACTTGTCGCCGCCACCTCCAGCACCCATGGTAACTTGATGGGAACTCGTATCATCTTTCCCAAGGTGACGTGCAGCGGCAACGACTGTGCAATCGAAGCGCCTCCCGATGCCAACGTCTCCCCTCCCGGTTGGCACATGTTGTTCGTTCTTGACGGCCCCACGCCCTCTCACTCCCAATGGATCCGCATCGGAGGTGACCCCGCAGAGCTTGGCAACTGGCCACAAGGAGCTCCGTTCCACCCTCCCGGAATTTAATATATCCTTTCCGTAGCGTTCTGCATTCGAATACCCACTTTGGATACCAATTTTCAACCCAGATGCCGTTGGTTCAACTGGTTTCCTCTGGACACTCTTCACTCCTTTTACCACCTAGCAAAATAGTCTACCCATGGCGCATGTAGTCCATGTAATACACTGATACATATACGTTCGTCGTGACAACACGCCCAGACGAGGAAGCATTGTATGAATGTTCATCGATCGGCAACGGTCAAAAGTCGGAAAGAGCTGGGATGATCGACGTCGATAGGCGAGGCATTGACGCGCATCACTTGACGACTGCGTCCACAGCTTGAAGATTCCTGGGACAGGTCAGGACACAACTGTGCCCCGACTCTCTGTGGCTATCCACTACCCTGCCCTGCAGTACGAATGGCCTTTAGTTCTGCGGCCCCGAGTATACCCCAAGATCTAGGTGCTTCGACTCGCCAGCCTCACGACGACAACAACGGTCGCGCTCACCAGTTTTTCTCCCAGTCTCCATCTTCCATTGCTCGTTCCATCCTACGAAGGGAAATATCGTAGACTGGGTACTCAAGACTGACCAAGGTTTGCATTCCTTCCCAATATGCCACCGACGTAAAAGTTAACCAGTCACTAGACCTTGACTTGACGAACGTCGAGTTTAGCTCACTACCAAGCGGTCTCCATCTCGTCGAGGAAGACGTCGTGTACGCATACATCTTCCCTCCGCAAGCCCAACTCCTGATGTTATCCCAATGCCGTTCTTTAGTTACTTCAGCAAAGGCGGTCATCAAGGTGTATCAATATTCCGCCGTAGAGAAACCTCGGAACATGGTCACCGTGGTTTCCGACTGTCCTCGTTAGGTGTCCTTCTGGCCAAGTCGTCTCGCCCCCGACCATGGCGGCATGTTTCATCCTTGAAGTCCCTTATTCGTTCCATGTATTCGCGATTCAAGGAAGAGGGGATTTATGATCCGGGAGAATTCGACTGGTCATCCGCAGAAGGCTTCTTTGAACAAAGGAAGTATCCTCAAACTGATTCCACCGATTCAAGCACTTGGAGAGGCTGGAGTGATGAACTGGATTCGGTAAGTACTGGTATCATTATTCTCGTCCTTACTGGACGCGTTAAACATCCCTGGCCTAACGTTCCGACCTAGCCTGATCCAGATTTCTATAACCCCACGACGCACTTGCCCCACCTTCTTCGCATTCTCGGACTATCGACTATCACGTTGTACAAACATATCCTCGGTCGGAGGCGGATCCTGATCTATACCCTTCCCCCCGTAGAAGCCTCGGGGATACTCTGTCAGGTCGCCGCAGATATGTGCTACGAGGACCAAGTCGATTACGACCCAAGTTTGGACCGACAAAGCCCCCCTGTTGGTTTGGACACAGGCGGTAGCAGGGTCGATGGCTCTTCCCTGAGGCTGAAAGGACGAACTCGTGAGAGTATCAGGGTGCTTGGGATGGTCACCCTGAGCGATTTGGATGTGTTGCAGTCCGATGATAACTGTCGGAGAGGTTGGGTAGCTTGTACAACCGACGCCATCTATCTGGAGAAACCCTCGCTTTATGACCTAGTGATCGACCTCACGACCTCCACACCATCAAAAACCAGCCGCCCCACATTATACCTCTCACGACCCACCGAGTGGACAGAAGATGGAAAAGGTCGAAAGCACAAGCTGTCGCCGGTCCGATTTACCTGGAGCGACGTGAAAGTTGTGAGTGTATCTGTACTAACGGATTGTCCTCTATACTCATGTTGATGTAGTGGGCCGAGCTGGACCGACTACTGGCGCGGCATGTGACGGATGACCACAACTGTTGTGAACCTCATCCCAAAGCGATGATGGAGATGTCCTCGAGCTGGACCGGCTTTTGGCGTGTGTATGAAGATGTATGTATCGTCTGCGCAGGGCTCTGGATGGGGACGTGGAGAGATAACTCAGTGGCATCATACTCTACCGTCGATGGCAACATGGCAAACTGGGGTCAGGTCCGACTAGAAGGAGACGATGACCTGTCGGTTTGCGGATCTTATGTCCGCAACCTAGGAATGGGAATCGAGGGTCGCCCAGCCGCCCCTTCGGACCTGGACAGGGAAGGTCCAGGAACTTCAGGGACCTTGAGGGCCCCCAAACGGACGAGCGGAACGTCAGTCTGGTCCAAATTCACAAACAAGGATGGGAACGATGGGCCAATCCGGCTCAGGAGCGACGAGGAGGATGGGAGACTACGGAAACGCGAACAACAAATACTTCTAACGCTCGCTCTACTACAAACACTCCATGCACACACGACCAACCTTCTTTCCAAACTGTCGTACCATCTGCCCAGCACCCCGGCGCCACCTTCTAGCAGCAACCTTTCCACGATCTACCTGAGTTTGAGGGACCTGTGGGGTTTCGAACTCGGCCCGCTGAGTGGTTTGGACGCAGAGTTCATAGAGTGGTTGGGAGAGGAGTATGGATCGAGAGTGGGCGTGAGGATCGTTGTACGGAGAGGGTGGAAGGATCTGGCTAGACTGGTGTTAGGTCTTTGAACGTTAGACTTGCGGCCCCCCCCCTCCATCCTCTTTATTTTTTTCATGGTTGTGGTTATACTAGCCAGTGCGATATATCATGTATGTTTAGAGGACGCCTCGGGTTCAGGATGTTAGGGTTCACTCCGTTTGAGATTAATCAAAAGATTGGTACATCGAGCGTCGTAAGGTCATTAGAAACAGTCCGAGTAAGAACAAGGGATAGCGACCAAAAACCGAAAATTATGGAGGAAAAATATGGTAGGGGAGTAAGTCGGTCAAACCTGGCCTAATTTGTCCTTTTCCGAGGGGGTGTCACCGGGAGTCGTGGTGCGACGATTGGCAAATATTTTGTTCCTAAGCTTGGAGATGCCCCATGCGATCGAGAAGATGACGCATTCTCCGATGAGAACACCGAACACATAAGCTGCAACTAGCCCACCATACTGACTCGGGTCGAGGAATCCGTAAGCTATATGTATAGCAGCAGAGTCAGCGCGGATAATACCAAGGGGAGGATATAAATTGAGAGACAGACGGTAAAAGTGTTGACTCGCGTGAGTGACATACGCCAATGCGATGTATAAGCCAATGATGAAAATGCAGAGAGGGAGGTAGAGCCAGGGAATCGGACCTATGAATGTCAACAAAATTTCAAATAGGGCGAAAACAACATTGAAGATGTGGACAGAGACATTATTCCAAGCTAGAGGTGGCGGTCGTGTGAGTATCCGGGCACAAACTAGTGGTAATTTGATGATACCATCGTAAGGGGTCGCGAAGGACTCGGACGAAGCGAGCAGGGCCCAGTAGGAGATGGTGACAATGAAAGCTGAAGAGGTCTTTTTAGCGGGGCTGCGGTGCACGGTTACCGGGAGTGAACGCACGAAAGGTGGTAACAGTTGCGCATAGCCATAGATGAAGCAACTGGAAGAACTTGGGCCAACTCCGCAAGGGGTATTTATTCCAGTATGCGTACGCAAAGGTTTGGACACCAGCGGCCCAGAAGTAGGCGCAGAGGCCTATCGCGGACAAGTGGGTGAAATAGGAGAGGAATCTGGGGGGTGGGTGGAGGGGTCAGAGATGGATGCGCGGTGCTTGTACACGAACTGACTGCTCGAGATCCTGGGGGAAATGGATTGAATCCCAACAGAACTTGAAGATGAAATAAACGAGGTAGTAGAAGGCAAAGAGAAGCCTAAGAAAAGCGAGAACGAGTGGCGAGCATATTGGGGAGGTTACGAGAGAGTACTCGAGGTCGAAGGGAACGTCGACGCCAAACTTTGAGTACACGCTGGCCATGGAAGGAGGAGGTGGAAGACGGAGGAGGCGGTCTTTGGCCGCCTGTCAGTGTAGAGATTGGATGAACCCGAAAGCGTGGGGCCGCTCATGATCCGAACACGACAGGATAAACTGACTAGACCATTTGAATGACAGGGGGTCACGAGACGTCTGAGCGCGCGCGAACGGCACGTCCGTTATCCAGGTGGGGCGTACAGCCATGCGAGACAGAGAGAGCGGTGTGAGCGACCTTTCGCATGATCTTTTCGCTGGCCAGTCATACGGAGGTCAGCGCGTAGAGAGACCTGAGGCTGCAGGGACAGTTGACCGGCTGGCCCGAGGGATCGGCCCGACACGTGACTTTAACAGGCTAGGGCCGAAGCGGTGCCTCGCATTGACTGGGATCCTCCGTCTGACTGCCGCCACCGCCTACGCACGGTCTCCCCCTCACTCCTGGTCCCCCCGGCCCACTCCAACCTCACCCAGTTATCCCTCGATTCCCCCTCACCCACCTCTCACCTCATGTTCCCACCTCCAGAGGCCAGTTTGGCCCCTTATTCGCATCCCCAAGTCACCGGTAATCTTATCGCTCCATCGCATCCTCCACCCTCCTCACAGTGCCCCCATTTTGCTCTCACAGGTCTCACTCTTACAGTAACCGCAGGCGAAGACGTCTCCAGGGTCCTTCGATTCGACAAGTCGGAGACCCCAGTCATCAACATTGGACGCATGCCCTCGTCCAGGGCCAACGAACTCGAGCTTGATCCCGACCTCGACCTCGCTTGGTTCAGGTGTGCCGTCGTCAGCAGGAAGCATGCCAAGATCTGTTTCACAGACGGTGGTCATGTAAGTACCCCGATCTTCGCATCCCCCCCTTCGTTGTGGCTGTAACCATCCACGTCTCCTACAGGTTTATCTCATCGATCTATCCTCCCATCATGGCACCCACTTACTCAAGCTCGGACACCCAGCTCCAGTAGCTCTCGCTCCCGAAGTCCCCACCCCGCTCGCAGACGGTGATGTCGTCACCTTTGGCAAGTCCGTTGGCAAGGATGCCGATCTCGTTCGCCCGGTTTCAGTCAGAGTCAACTTCTTGCTTCAGCCGGCAGACCACTCCGAAATATCTCAACCCATTCATATCCAAAGGTCTACTTCTGGTCGTTTTGGTGTCCTGACCGATATCGACTCCTCTTCATCCTCTTCCGACTCCGAGGTCGAAGAAGTCGATCCTCCTGAGGTTCTCCTATCCAATCCCTACCGTGCACAGATCCCCAGTCATAGCCTATCTCATGGCTTTGGATTTATCGAACAGTGGTTCCGCCCAGACCCCTCCCATCCCCATACCCAACCTCAATCTCAATCACATTCCTCTCTCCCCCCTTTTCACTTGCAGCCTCAGCCTCAATCCAAACACGAGGATGCTTCTTCCAGCGCCTCTTCCATGGAAAAGGAAGTGATCAACGTGGATGATTACGATGACTCGGAACTCGTCATTCCTTATAGGCCCACGCAAATCTTCACTCACCTCACTGACATGAGCATCCCTTCTTCCTCCGCTGCCGCAGTCGTGACCCCTATCCCCATCGATTTGGAGGACAACATCGACAGTATCGTCGTGGAGCCCAGCCTCGTTGGTACCTGGCCCCCTTCCCCCCGTTCTCCGATCAACCACGAAGAGTTCGTAGTCAGCCTGATGGATATGGATGGTGGTGAAGTCGACATGAACCTCGAGTCCGACGCAGAGGACCCCCAAGACCGCGATCCTTCCAAGCCACCCGAGACCAATCCAGACCCCTCTGCGGTTCTCACGGGGGAAGTGGTGGATGTCCCCCATACCCCGCAGTTTAACCCCATCGATGTTGTCGACCTCAATCCGAGTGCAAACGCCGTCTCCGAACCAAGTACTCCTATCACCCTCAAGGTTCTCGAGGATATCAAGGAGGACTTGGACAGCATCAAAGAGAACGTCCGCCAGGTCTCGGTAAGCTGCAACCCCATCCACGAAACTCCCATGGCTCATGGCTCCCATCAAACGCAGAGCGACGTCTGGGAACTACAGAAGTCCCAGCAGAACACTTCCACCAGCGTTTGGGATATCAACAGACGGGTAGACAGTCTCGATCTCCGAATCAAAGCGATGGAATCTGCACATGAAACAAACTATGAGAAGCTCGGTGCGATGCTCGAGAAGGAGGCTGTGCGAGTGGACGAAGTCTTGCGTAAATGCCAGGAGGAGAAAGACGAAACAAAGAAGACGTGCAAAACCTTGATGGACGGTATGTTTGCCAATACCCTCAGCTAACCTTGCCTGACGATGAACCAACATTTGTGGCACGCAGAAATACAATCGCTCCGAGAACAGACGGATAAGCAAGTATCCACAGAGGTTCAAGCCCTCAAGGCCGCTCAGAAGGAGGCCCTTGACGCAGTCAGGGCCATGACCCAAGAGACCCAAATTGTAAGCTCCCCGCTCATATCGTACACCTTCATGCGTCCGACCAAACCGTTCCGCCAGGCATGCACTAGCCACCTTAACAACCTCAAACGAAAGAGGGATGAACTGGAAGAGGAAGAGGAAGCCGAACGTGCGGTCAAGTTTGCCAAGTTCTCCGACAGTCAGGCTGCTGGAAATATCTTCAAGGTTGCTTCTATCTTTACCGCCGGTGTCGTCGCCACCTGGTCCGCGCTTGCGTTCTCTTGATCTTCTGCACTTTACAGCCGTTGTATCATTAGAAGGTATCTTTTCTCTGCTTTAGTTCTCGTTCGCCTTTACATGGTTTCCACTCGTAAGTGTGTGTACAAATGCTGGGTTTTGAACGCCCATCTTAGTCAGACCTGTTTTCGAATGTTGTAGTTCCTCTTTGTCATATTTTATTTCCCCCCCTGTCATGATCCGAATGCAATACCACTTTCATCACATCCATGCAGTTCTGCCTTGGTGATTTGAGGTTTCGGAGCGAAGTACCACCACATCATAGGATCTCGTGTCTACGGACACAAATAGGAATAAAAGTAACGAGAGGTTTATAAGAGGTAGGTTCGGTATGGTTATCGGTATGGCTCACAGCGATTAAGATAGACAAGGGATGAGAGGACTGGTCGTAAGGTGGATGTAACGTAGGCTACTTTGGGCGTCCGGTGCGGGTTGTTGAAAACGATATCAAATGAGAGGCATTGCAAGGACAGGATGTGGGAATACGACGAGAGAAATCAGCGGTTGAGCAAAAAAAACAACAACAGAGAACCAGCGGACAACACAACGGATGGGGAATCGAGAGGGAACGGGGGATCCGCGTGTTAGAAGCGGGAGACAATCACGGTTTGCTGAAGTAGGGGTGAACGAGTGCTCGTTTCGCTACGGAGGAAGAGGTCAGGGATAGTACGAGAGAATGGATCAGGAGTCGAGATTTGTACCTGAAATGCGCTTTGAGGTGTCATACGTAAGCAATTGCTTGATCAACTCCACACCCTGTGAATCCAGTGATGGAAGCTGGGAGGCGAGATCTGCCCCCGGCCACTGAGGAAAAGTTGGTTTGTAATCCGGCAGCTGGCTCACGCCCGGCCATTTCTCTTCATTCGGTGTCCCCATGATTCTGGATGGTGTAAACGGAGTGATTACAGTGGATGAGGCGGGATGGGAGGTACTGACCTGAAAATCCTGAAGATTTGGTCGATCTCCGAATCCCCTGGAAAGAGCGGACCGCCCTTGTTGACCATCTCCGCGAAGATGCATCCAACAGACCACATGTCTATTGCCGTCCCATAGTGCCGAGAGCCAAGGAGCACTTCGGGTGCCCGGTACCAAAGCGTTACGACCTACGACGTTTAAACAGGTGAGTTGGGTTGTGGTACCGAGAGCGCCGACGTACTTCGTGAGTATACGTTCGCATGGGAATGCCGAACGCCCGTGCGAGTCCGAAATCGGCCAACTTGAGATTGTCATTGTTGTCGATGAGAAGGTTCTGAGGTTTGAGGTCTCGGTGCAGGATTCGGTGGGAATGACAGTATAAGAGACCGGCGGTAAGTTGCTTTGTGAATTTCTGCAAGAAAGCGTGTGAGTCGTGAACAGTAGCACGTGACTATTGAATGAACAGGGTGTTGTCCTCGTGTGGAACACGCGTTGACGCGACAGCGAAGAAGGAAATTGATCAAGGACGCGCAATGGCTGCCCGTGAACGGAGAACGGGCGGAGTGGGCAAGAGGAGGGTTCCAGCCAGCTGACCTTTGTGATCGCGAGCGAAATTGGTTTTCCGGTGTGGTTCCCATGCTCGATGTACCGCTTCAAGTCGATGTCAATGAATTCAAAGACCAGATATAACTTGTTATCTGCGTGAACGATGTCGAGTAGCCTGTGACGATCCGAAGGGTCAAGGGTTGTTGCAGATGCGGTGGGGATGGCAGCCAAGGTCGCACCTCACGACGTTTTCATCCTTGAGCTCTTTGAGCAGACTAATCTCTCGAATGGCAGTACTCGGGACGCCTTCATCTTCCGCCTCCAACCTGATCTTCTTGAGGGCGACGATTTCGTTCGAGGTCACATCGCGAGCTTTGTACACAACGCCATAAGTTCCTGGGAAAATGATGGGGGGGTCATTGGATGTCGGGTGGCCGGGATTACGGGTTCAGGATACCTTCGCCTGTGGGCAGAATATGGGTCAAGGACGACTAAGACGAGTTCGATTAGACACTGACCGACTTTCTCAATCTTTGCGTATCTACAGGGGATGCAGATGACATGTTTGTTTGATGGAGAGCGAGAGGGATCCGACATACCGGTCCATATGAGTTTATTAGTGGCCTTGGAGGCTCTGGCTGGATACGGGCGGGCGTGTCTGGTGGTTGGGGAGAGAGAGAGACAGACGGCCGCTGGTGGCGTTTTAAAGTCGACAAGCCAATTTGCTTTTGGCCCAAATATCTGCTTATGTAATCACCAGCCTCTGCCCAGGCTGGTGGACAAAAAAAA
>Ga0307510_10004695_pt1 | contig 16136 bp, 13 predicted proteins | sample 12_EM_MG_FD_207224 | JGI IMG/M metagenome (GOLD analysis project Ga0307510, IMG submission 207224) | Populus trichocarpa ectomycorrhiza microbial communities from riparian zone in the Pacific Northwest, United States - 12_EM | ecosystem: Host-associated > Plants > Roots > Unclassified | place...
TATATAGCTTGCTTATATCTTTACTATCATTCTTGTAATAGTTGGCGGTAATCTATGATCTTGATTGTCGGCTATCATTACTTCTCAGTTGAAACGATTGCGCGTTGCTACAGAGAAGATGAGAGCACAACCGTGACCACAATTTCCAACACTTCCTAATCGCGAACCTAGGCTTAGAAGGTTTGGGTTGATCAGTTTGCTATCGAAAGCTGTTCCAGCACTGCCCGTAATATCACCGGTGGTATAGGAGTGATCGTAATTACGGACATGACAAGAGAACAGAAACATGGGAGGGGAGGGGAAGATGTCTATAGACTTGCTGTGTCATATTGGTAGTGATCGGGACCGCGAGTAGTTACGATCGAGCAGTGTTTCGAACCGTCAAGTCCATCCGTCTTAGTGGTAGGACCGGACGGACCGCTGGTTGTAGTCAGTCCGTTTAGTACACCATATACACCATAGACGGACTTGGGCAGACCGAGGTAAGACGGGACGCCCTATAGAGTTTTTCTGTTACATCTTTGCCACTTCTAGTTTACAATTTCATCTTGGCAAGTCTCCCGAGAAATTGCATCTACTCTGCGGAGAGTCAGCTTCCGTGGTATTGGTACCATGACTTTGTCCTCACATCACCAATATATTGAGAGCGAAAGATCTATAGAAGTATCAGAAAAAGAAAATAAGACTTGGAGAGGAATGAATTGGGAGGCATTTAGTATTATAGACATTACAGTTGTGGTTGTCATTGTAATAGTTATTGTCAGTGTTGAATTTGGGGGGATTTGTGGTTGCGCCCGTTGTCTCAGGACTTATTCTCGGCGCGAGTAGGTTGAGCTCAGTCTCCCCACCCGAGGAGCCCTCCCCAAGTTTCGCCTCGCTCGAATCACTCTCAAACTACTATCACAACTCCTGTATTGCTACCCGTACCGTGCCGACAACCCCCACTCCCGACCAAACGCTCTCTCAACCCAGCACACACCACTATCTATCACAATTCATAATAGCTTGAGGCTTCCCACGCCCCAACTCTGGTTTCCGTATCCTTTACTTTATTGAGATCGCTTATATTACGATTGGCATGATTTTGGTTGTAGAATAAGATGAGATTCCGTGGTGGTTCGGACATTTTTTGTGATCGGGATCACGGGCAGTGATGACCAAGCAAACAAGATCGTATGTAACTTATCCGGTGAGAAGACGGTGCGTCTAACTCAAAAGAAGTGAACTTTTCAAACGGGCTCATGATCAACCTTCGCTTCCCTACCAACCAAAAGCTCATTAGGGGAGAAAAGCGATTTATAAAACTCTTAGTAATAAATCGATCCACTAACCCCTTAATTGCGGTGTGGGATGTCTCCCCTTTTGTACACGGCGCAACAAAAATACAACTTTGGTCGTACAGTTTTGGGATGAGCGGGGGAGTTGGCTCGTTCTTGTTCTTGTCTCGTCACTATCGAAACCGCGGAGGCGGGAGCATTGTTCGTTGACAAAATTAACCACGGATCAACGAACATGAAAAACTCGGGCAATGACACCAGCACTCACCCACCAACCCCAATATCATGAAAGCTAAAAAAAATCAAATTAAAAAATATAAATTCATAGTAGAATACATAAAAAATTAATGTTTGATATAGATAAATTTCCCTGGATGGTATTGAAAGTGCAGTGATGTGGAGCGTCGGGTTGCTATCAATCGTGGTTCCGCAGTTAATTTTGTCCACGCACCATTTGTATAAAAGATAATGAAATCCTCCAAGGTCCTTCCACCGATCACCAGATATACCAACCTATCTACTTCCATGTTTCCATGGTACATTCCCGGGATAACAAGGAGAAAGACGTACTCTGCAGAGACTCCGGTTATCCATACTTTCGTCTTTTTATCTTGGGCACCCCTTCCGGTGAGTGGATCAACCCAAAAGCACATCTCCGGAATATTTTGCCATAACAATGGGAACAATAACTTGAGCCTGCCGAGCGGCTTCCAACATCATCCTATCAACAACCTCCTCAACCTCCTCTCCCCATCGTCCTATAATGTCGGCAATACATGCCTTAGCATAATCACTCGTGGCACCCCGTACCTCGCCCGGCCACTAAATCAACTTTCCCAGACCAGTAGCTGCTCCAACAGCACTCTCGATCCACCGCATATACCTAGGTACTGTAAGCATTGTTAGTGCGGGGGGGGGTCACCCTAGGAATCCCAATTCCACACTCCATCCAGCAGCCCTCTTCACCCACCTCCGAGAGTGAGATCACTCAGGCATGTGCTTGGGTATTCACCCCGCCACAATTTCCCCCATTAGGATCGGACATGGCAATGATATGTAGGGACCACTTCCAAACAAGCTTTGTAGCCTCGGGCTAGCCAAGGGTTTTACAGAACGAAGGTGTGAGGTTCGTCACGAGGACGAGACTCCTCATCGGATACCTCCACGCGAGGCCGCCTATGAAGGGGTGTAAGGGCCTCAGTTACCCGAGGGGCTATGGACCTCTTGTGCTCATCAACGGCAGCTGTAACACCAGCCAGGACCACGTCCTGCGCAGGGGCTAGGTCTGTGCGGAGATGGCGGTCCCACATGCTGACGCCCTGCGCAGGCGAGGCCTTTCTAAGAAATTTTCGGGAACGGTTAAGGACAAAACTGGGAAGGGAGGGGAAAGGTAGATGTTTGGTTTGGTGTGCCGGGGGCAAGGTGTACTCGTAGGGCGCCGCACTAGAGCGTGGAATTGTGGGCGCGGCAAGCGAGGGGAGTATCGCGACGGTGAGTTCTATAGTGGGGGTCTTGCACTACTCAACGGGGGAGGGGCGGCGGTCGTGGCGACACATCCAACCCGGCACTCCGTCGTTACACAGAGCGGAGACAAGGGACGGGGAGGGGAGGGGCTATGGAGGTGATGCCGGGTAGTCGGGAGCTTGTCGGGGGTGGACAGGAGAGTGTTTGATCCGAAGTAGGGACTGGCTTCGCCTAGTAGTGTTGCAAAGAAGACCTTCCATGATCGAAGCTAGGTTAGAAGGGGGGGAGTTGAATTGGGGCTTCTGAAAATGGGGATTCGGGGTTCTTTAATGTCTTAGTAAGCAAAAATAGCAGGAACTTTCTGAGGGAATTTCCACGATGAACCCGGCTGCACGAGTCTCTATCTTATACTGTAACCCCCCGGTTCGAAAGAGCACGTTCCGGGTCCTTCGAATATTTTTGATCCAACCCCCGCTTCGTTGGAACATTATCACTAAGGGATGCTCCAGGGGTGTCATGCGTTAGTGAGGGAGTAGGTTAGCGATGCAATGTGAGACCGTGGGCGCGGGGTCTTAGATTTAGTGGGGACTGGATGATGAATGTGGAGACTAGTGTTAGGCTGCCGGAATCCGTGAATGTGGTACGGGTAGAGGTCCCAGGGCGGCCACAATTGAGGGGTCTCCCGAACACCCGGCGACAGAAGGAAGAGGTATCATAACTTAAGTTGTGCTGTTATTGTTGTTCAGGTCGTATAGTTGGGATGGTTGTTGCGGTCGCTAGGCTGTTGGTGATGTGAAAGGCTTTGAATATTTCTCCCATACCGGTAGCGCCTTTTATCTACTGTCTAGTTCTAAAATTTGGGTGATTAAACCAGAGGGTGGCGCCTCAGCTAGCATTATTTTCTGATAGACGGTGTAAAAGTGTTTATCAGATTTTCTACCATGCTGAATTCTTCTGGCTATACACTCGCTTTTGAAAAGCTCTGGTAATCACACTGGTACGATACCTTCATGTATTTATGGCTGTTCCTCGGCTGGCGCCAACATACAACGCCAGCCGCAGCTACAAGAAGGTATCATACCAGGGTGATTACGAGAACTTTTCGAACGGGAGTGTACGGTCAAAAGAAGGCGTTGCCTCTAAAATGTGCTTGCAAATTCCACCAGATGGCAGGTTTACAACGGTAGGTAAAACCATACTTCCCTGCGCACCTGGAACAGTCAGGTGCCGTCATAGGCTGCTGGACAGCCGTCTGCGCGAGTATAGGTAAATGGGCCCTAAGTTTACTAGTGTTAATCCTAGGAACATAGAAATTGGTTGCTCCCCCGCAACGCCATGTCGCTCAACCCCGGCGTCCGAAAAAATGCGCAGGAATGGTTCCTCTTTTCCCATAATTCTGTTACCTGCGCATCACTAAAGTAGGCATCAAAGAGTGGGCTGGTGCCTTCGGTTTCCCCACCATCTGAGGCCTTATGACTTTCTCGGCGCTAGCCCGCTTAATCAGCGGTTCCGAGTATTGTCAAGGTATGAACCCTAGAGTAAGAAAACATGTTTGAACAATATGATACCACCACATGCTGTTGTCCCGGATTACTGCTTCCTAGGAGTGTATTAAATGAAGGAACAAGTCTAGGGCTAGAGTGGTTCAGCATAAGGCTACTACCTGTGCCGGTACTTGTGAATTTGCCCAACCCCTCGGACAAAATCAGCTCCCGAGTTTTTGTGTAACGAGCCTCGGCTCCCGTGACTTATGGTTGTTAAGTACTACCGGATTTCACAAGTATTCGGACGTCTTGGCGCCAAGATATGATCAGGTGCGTGCTTTCTCCCAAGTCTTGGCGCCAAGGCATCCGGATACTTTTGAAAACCGGTAGTACCGCAGGTGCAAGGCTTTATCGACCCCTCTTCCCCTCGTTTTCTACAAATTTCATTCACGAACTCCAAGTTAATCAACACCACGTTTTCAACATTAAAAGCGGTAGAAAGTGAAAAATGACACAAGCTTTCAGCAATAACAATAACTCTTTCAACATTACCGTTAATTCCACTACCCGCGATGAGAGATCTGAAATGCTGGCATGGCTATCTCCGTTAGAGCCACGGGTGCGACATTGAGATATCGGAGCCCGGAGGGTCGATAGTATAGGCGCCTGGGTGCTGGAAACTGAAGATTTTAGGCGCTGGCACAATGGGAGTAGGGAGGATGGATCCTACGATCCGGCCTTATTTTGTGACGGTAATCCGGGAGTGGGAAAGAGCTATATCGTGTACGAGAGCATGCATAGTTGCACAGAATTGAAGAAGACAATTGCTAATAGGCCGCAACGATAGCTCACTAGTTGTAGACAAGCTGTGCGACGAAGCCGTCGAGGGGGATCCTATCGTCGCGTGTTTTTACTTCGACTTTGCATCTCGGAATGAGCAGTCGCCGGTAAATATGCTGGGCTCCCTGCTGAGACAGATGGTTAGTGGAGAGGGGGAAATTCCGGAAGTGATAAGCCGGGATTTTCAAAAGGAGAAAAGGGTTATCGGGGGTCGAGGCCTACAAGTTTCGGGAATTTTGAAGATGTTCCAAACAATCGCAGCCACAAGGCGCACATTTATATGTGTTGATGCACTTGATGAATGTGTGCCAGAGCACCGAAGGGTTGTCCTTGAATCATTAGCGAAGATTCTGCAGGGGTCTCCGAATACCCGCATATTTATGACCGGAAGACCACATGTGCGGGGTGAGGTGGAGAAGGAGTTGGGTGGGGTGGCGACCTTTCTGTTTATACGGGCTACGGAAGATAAGGTTCTTAGATTTCTGCGTGAGAAACTCAGGGGGGGCACAGCCCCAAATATAATGAGCAGCACATTGGAGGGGGATATTATGAAGAGCATTCCCGCTATAAGTTCAGAAACGTATGTAGGAAGGAGGCCAAGGGGAAAGCTACCTTAGGTTAATGGCTGACATATTTGAACCTAGATTCCTGTTGGCCTCTCTCCACATCGAAGCAATCCTCAGAGGTACCACGGTTGCACGTCGGAGGAAGACGCTAAAGGCAATAAAAGATGGAGTAGGGTTAGGGGATGCGTATAGTGCAACACTGGAGCGCATAAAGGCTCAGGACGAAGAAAAGGCAAATCTTGCGATGGCCACTCTGACCTGGATCTGTCATTCGGAACGGCCATTACACGTGGACGAGCTGTGCTGTGCGCTAGCAGTAGAGATAGGGGAAACAGATTTTGATGAGGAAAATGTTCCTTCGATAAGCACATTGCTGGACTGTTGCCAGGGCCTGATCACTGTGGACGCGGAGGCTTCGACTGTACGGTTAATCCACTATACGGTCCAAGAGTACCTTTGTAATTTTCCAGGTCTCTTCAAAAAACCTGACTCAATACTTGCAGAAACCTGCCTAACCTATCTGAATTCACAACAAGTCACATCCCATTCTCTCCCAGATTGTAGAAGCATGCCGTTCCTCAAATACTCCTCGGGATACTGGGGAACACATGCGAACAAGGATCTCTCAGACCATGCGAAGACACTCGCGCTGCAAATCCTGAGCCAGTACGAAGACCACATCTCCGCTGTATCACTTATGGAGCAGGTACTGCAGTCTGGATATATGGGAGGCATCACGAATTCCCCTCTCTTCTCTGGGCTGCACTGCACATCGTTCTTCGGCATTGTTGAACTTGTCACTGTATTGATAAATGGTGAAGGTTACAAGGTCGACCAACAGGATTGTGGAGGTAGTACGCCACTCGCGTAGGCGGCCCAGAATAGGCATGAGGAAGTGGTCAAGATACTGCTGGAGAGGAGCAATGTCGACCCCAATTACCCTGATAAGAATGATCGGACCCCGATAGGGTGGGCTGCTCTTGAGGGACACGAACCTGTGGTGAAGTTATTGCTTGAGCGAGAAAATATCGACCCCAATCGTCCTGATAAGTATGATCGAACCCCACTGGGGTGGGCTGCTCTTGAGGGACACGAACTTGTGGTCAAGTTATTGCTTGAGCGAGAAAATATCGACCCCAATCGCCCTGATGTGAATGATCGAACACCACTCGGGTTGGCCGCTATTGAGGGACACGAACGTGTGGTCAAGTTATTGCTCGAACGGGAAGATATCGATCCCGATTGCCCAGATGAAGATGGTTATGGACCGCTCGGGTGCGCTGCATTGCTAGGACACGAAGGAGTGGTCAAGTCATTGCTGGAGCGGGAAAATTTCGACCCCAATCGACCTAATAATAATGATCAAACACCACTCGGATGGGCTGCTTTTCGGGGACATGAAAGAGTGGTCAAGTTATTGCTCGAACGGGAAGATGTCGACCCTAATCGCCCAGGTGAGGATGGTGATGTACCACTCGGGTGCGCTGCTATGTGCGGACATGAGGGTGTGGTGAAGATACTGCTGGAACAGCAAGGTGTTGATCCCAACCGCCCTAATAAGTGTGATCGAACACCACTCCGATGTGCTGCTTTTCAGGGACACGAAGGTGTGATCAAGTTATTGCTGGAACGGGAAGATGTCGACCCCAATCGCCCTGATGTGAATGATCGAACACCACTCGGGTGCGCTGCATCCAAAGGACACGAAGGAGTGGTCAAGCTATTGCTGGAACAGCCAGGTGTTGATACCAACCGCCCTGATAAGTATGATCGAACACCACTAAGATGTGCTGCTCTTGAGGGACACGAAGTTGTGGTCAAGGTATTGCTGGAACGGGAAGATGTCGACCCTAATCGCCCTAGTACAGATGATCAAACACCCCTCAGATGTGCTGCTCTCAAGGGACACGAAGGTGTGGTCAAGTTATTGCTTGAGCGAGAAAATATCGACCCCAATTGCCCTGATATGTGTTATCGAACACCGCTCGCGTGGGCTGCTATCAAAGGCCACGCGGGAGTGGTCAAATTATTGCTGGAACGGGAAGATGTCGACCCCATTTGCCCTGATATCTACGGTCTAACACCGCTCGGGTTGGCTGCTATGAATGGACATGAAACAGTTGTCAATTTATTACGGGAACGGGAGAATGGTGATCCTAACCCCTCTAATCTAGCGGGTTAGGATCACCACTCCGTTGGGCTACCTCCTGCGGACATAAACGAACTACTGCTAGGACAGGACCGTGTCGACTCCATAGTCCAGATCAACCCGGCGGTACCCCACTCTTTCATCCTTCTGAGAGAAACATTGAAGAGCAGTGAGGCTTCCAAAAGCCCCCGGTATCTGTGCAAGTATCTAATGCGCGGCGGCCCATCTCCTGTTCAAGACCTCTCCCGAAGTACAGTCGTGTGAAATTTAATTGGCTACCCTTAAATCGTGTGGGGTTGCTCCTTCTCTAGTCCTAGCCTATCTCAGCTTCGGCCGGCCTGGTATGGGCTATCGCAACTATCATCATTTCCCCTGGATCCTTCACATCAGTCTTAGAAAACGACCCTGGGATTCCCCATCGCTGCCATCGGCCGGAATACCATACGTATGTATATATACCCCTCTGAACCCTTCTGATATTTGCTAACGTTTAGAAATAAAGGCTACTTGTGTTTACCCTACAGCCATCTTACAACAACTTCATTTTGTACAAGCTTTATTTATCTTAATTACAATTCCCTACGGAATAGACCCTTGTTACAAAATCTCGCTCTTTTCAACCCTCCTTTATGTATACATTTCCTCTTTTTCTGCCCTCGCTAGCGATAGATGGATAGATAAATTACACATAGACTTCTTTCCTCCATACGTGATGACCTAGCGTTGGCGTTCCCGAATCTATAACATGATACCATGAAGAACAGAATTGGCCCTGGACCCTGTGATTTTGAGACGGTATTATTCCCTGCCTTGATTAGCGCTCTAATTCCTTGTCCACACCCAAAGATGTCTCAATTCCATCCAACCCCTTCCGAATCCCTGTCCGGAGAAATAAATTAGATTGTACATACTTGACCAATCCTGTGGGTAATTCCCAGCCATGCGACGCTCAAACAGACACATTGAATTAAAGCAAGGGAAGCAACCTGATGGGCTGCGGGTACGTGACAGCTCCTCGAACTCATCACTGCAGATGCACCAGAAATTTAGGTTCCCTTCATATGCGTACAATACAACAGTGGTCTGAGATACGCTGTTTGTGACCATATTTTTCGAAAATGTTCCAAAAATCCAAATCTATCCGTAGCCCACGGGGTTCGAATGTTGGCCTTGGCTGTTGGTAGAAGTATGGAAAGAAGAAGAGGCGCGGTTATGGTGTTATCACAAAAGCCTTACTAGTTGTATGCCCTTAGCAGTCTTGACTAGGATAACTACCCCGGGGCGACTGCCACGCTATGTTGAGACAGGGGTGAGTAAATGGTGTGCCGGCCTGGTGGTGGGCGTGGTCAGATCGTGATCGAGTTTTCCCAGACTACAGGATGCTCGATCACCTCTATCATGGGGCCCCCCGATCATCATCGAGCATGGGCTCCGTGATCTGCTCGATCTAGTCGATCATTGGCACTGCTCGATCATAGGCGATTATGCTCGAGTCTGCTCGAATAAACTCGATCGTGATAGATCACTCTCCTATCTAGTTATAGATCTCCTGTTAATCATGTCCAACAGAAGCGATGAGAGAGAGGACTTGGTTAGGAATAGCTGTTGGTAAAGAAAAGCATCACTTGCACGAGCATACGGAGGGGCGAGGAGACAATACGCGGGCTCTGGGATGTATATTAACTATGGCACATTGGTAACTGGAGTTGCCACTCCCAGTAAGGTATGTCGTATTATTTCTTTTCCCCGGTCTCAGGGGTCTCGGGTGAGGGCTGAAAGAGAATTTTCCAGCTGTGTTTTCACCCCACTAACCCAACGGGGGGAATCCTAGGCCTCTTAGAATCATTCTCAATTATATCGGTTTTTAGAGTTGTGAGTGGCCCCGGCAGGTACGAGTGATTAAGTGCTAGAGAGTCGTTGTAAGTTGGACTATAGTATGAGTTTCTCCAGAATCGGCCAGTGGGATTTCTCTCCGACCGGACCTGGGCGCATCTTGTCCGGCTGATAAAATATCTTATCATGTCTGTTGTGTGCAGAATGTGCTATTCCTTGTTGTCGAGTAGTGCAAGAGAGGAAGTTATGTCAGCAGGGAACGTACATGCCAAGCCCAGTTGCTCACAACCAGCGCTCTAACCCAAAGACATGACCTATATGGGTAGCCCTATCTCCACACATATCCGAAAATGTCTCGGTGGGACCATCTACTCGAGCACCCTGGGACTGTCCTGACCTTTGAGGCACCTGGGTTAGAATGCTACCGGTCGAGGTGAAGGAGACCGGGATGTGTGTGGGGGGCCAAGTGTTTGTTTGTTGTTTTTTATAAAAGAAAATCAAAGTTGTGGCTTCTGTTCGGCATGTACCACTCTAGAAATTCTCGAAAATGACTTACAAACTAAAATAAAAATACGCTATTATACTCAGATATTTCTGAAAATAAATGCATTCGGATTTTTTATACTGTGTTTTTTGTTTCTAGAGAGGCCTGATAAGATCGCAATACCGTACAGCCTCGTCCCAAAAGTTCTCGCACCCTAGCTGGTACCGTCACAAATTTCTATACCAGATGTATTATAGCCATTTGTGTCACACTACCAACCTAGGTGAGAACTTTTGGAACGAGGCTGTACCATGGTCTAACTGCACAAAGAACCATAAAAAGTTTAACAGAAATAATATGGTACATACCATGGCATTTGTGGCCATGAGCAAGGCTTAAGTATTAATATTTCCCAAGTATTCTCGAGGGTTTCAAAAGTATCCCAATGCTTTGGCCCCAAGACGTCAAAATATACACCTAAATTCTCCAACCCCGGTCCCAAGGCATCCGGATACCTTTGAAAACTGCAAGTACTTGTAATACCAAATAACATTAGAGGTAAAAGAACAATTCCCCTTTCTTAGCAAAAAAGACCAAAAATTGTAATACTAGAGACGGCAGATTCACCAAATAAATTAATTGTGAGAAAATGGCTGCTGTTTTAGTGGGGGGTCAACTATGCGTAGCACAGTCACCAGACATAAGTCTTGTTGATTGCAGATACTGAGACACGTCTATGCACCCAATGGGTATTTAGAGAAGACGGATGATGGTATCGCAATGGCAGAAAAAAGTGAGGAGTTGAACATGGAATGTTGTTTTAGTAGTACAGGAAAGGAACAAGAGCACATCCACTACTCCGTATCATGTCCTATTTTTCGCTATGGGGGGGGTCGTGCTACCTGTACAGGGCCCCAATACCGGGAAGGCTAACAGTAAATGCCTATCGCTCATTGCGCGGTCGCTTAACAAGCAACAGCTGAAGGTAGAGAGGAAAAAAATAAAACATGCGGAACTTGAAAGAAGTGGGGGGGTCAAGTTACCCTTAAAGCGATCTGATCTCACTGAGCATATCCGGGCCTATAAGCTTCCTTTCTTCCCAAGACTGATAAGCTTCATCAGGCCGATCTAATTCCGCCTCTACGACCTAGGCTATGTGCCGGGGTGGCCCGCCTTGGCCCGGCCCACAGCCTATCAGCAGCCTGGCCCGGTGGGAACACCAGGCCCCACTTATACCCACCCTCGGGCGCTTGAAGGCCTTCGTTACCCAGAGCCCACAGACCTCCTGCGCTCATCGGTGATAACCTTGAAATCTGTCAGGAGTATTTCCGGCGCACAGGTTAGGACTGTGCGAAGATGGCGGCTGTCCACTCTGTCACCTTGAGTAGACAAGGCCTTCTCATGCAGTTTTCGAGTACTCGAGTACAGCTAAAGACATGACCGGGAGGAGGAGGGGGCGGATGTTTGGTAGGCCTGGGGCCGAGTTGTAGGACACCGTGCCAGAGCGGGGAATTATGGGCGCAGAAAGCGAGAGGGAGTGTGGCAGCGGCTGATACTCGAAGCGGGGTCTCACACTGCACAACAGGGAGGGGGCTGCAGTCGCGACAGTGCATCCGGCACAGTTACATAGAGCGGAGCAAGGGAGAGGGGGTGAGGAGATGCCGAGCAGGTGAAGCCCGGTGGTCTAGAGTTTACCGAGAGTAGAGAGGAGAGTGTTTGATTCGAAGTAGAGACTACCTTCATCCATGAATGCGCTAGTGATGTTCGGTGTTCATGGCGGAGTTGGTCGACTGGCGGGGTGGGAGAGCGGATGAGCGAAGGTCTTAGTGGGGGATAGGCGGGGGGATATGGAGGCTAACATTGCGCAATTGAAATCTAGGTGCTTCAGGTCAGAGGTTGAGAGCGGCCAGGATTGAGGGGTCTCTCGAACTCCCGGCGACAGAAGGAAGCGGGAAGTTGCGCTATGCTTGCTACTCATGTTGTATGCAGTTAGAATGACAATTTTGATTGTTGGGTTATGGTTATTGCTCTGAAGGGCCTTGAATATTTCTCCGATAGGTTTACTGGAGTTGCGCACTGAGAATATTAAGATTCGTATCACACCTACAACTTCCTCTACCGATATCTGTTCCCCGCCACGCCTCTATCCCTCAGCCTGCCCAATAATTCTATCGCCCACGTAGCACTAAGGCTCGTATCAAAGAGTGTGCTTATGTGTTATATCCCCTTGCTATACCTGACGGGTTGCTTGGCACCCTGCAGCTATGAAGCAACTCCCATTATTAGCATGCGATACCGGTAGTACAAAACTCGCTAAATCCACTACTTGTGCCAGGCAAGAAGTACCCGAAAATTGAGAGGAAAAACAGGGATAATACAGGGATAATACAGGGATAATCAACGATATTTCAGGGATATTTCAGGGATATTTTAGAGGTAAAACATCTCTTGGGGGTCTGTGGACACGGTTAGCAGGGGCAATTTTGGTGAGAATTGCCCAAAATGGCGTCTGATCACCTCAATTTTCGGGTACTTCTTGCCTGGGACAAGTAGTCCGTCCTCGTCCTTGGATTCCCAGGACGGCCCTCATTAGCAAGGATGACGAGCCCCACAACCTGAGACAACTTCTGCCAGGGGACGGACGGACTGCCCCGTTGCGAACACTGCCAACAGAGCAGAGTTAAATTTAATGATGTGTGATTGGCGGCATTTTCTTCATTTATTTCTTCTTTTTATCTATTTCCATGGGGCTTCCATCCATCATTCTTATAACACAATCCTATTACCATCTAAGTTATAGTATAATACAAATCAATACGAGGTCAGTCGTAGACAATGAGATGAGAATGAGAAACCGGGGGCAAAACAAAAGCGAGTAGAGAAGGGCATCGGCGGGGTACGGATATAGGGAAAATTGGTTGAATAGCTGAGGGATAAGGTAGCAAACAGGAAAGGGCCTAGTGTGGTTTAGGGAAAGAAAGGAGGTGGCGAGAGATTCCAGGCAAATAATGCAATGGTTTGGCGCCTGCAGAAATTTGGCAGTCTACATGAAATGAACAGACTGTTGTGGGTGCAGCATTCTATTTTGCTATGGTTGTTGCTCGGCGGAGAGGCACGTGTAGGGGATGGGGAGGGAGGTGTCGGGTTTATGGTTGGATATTTAATAAAGGGCGATTCTGGAAGGAGGTTCAGATGGCTGGGGGAGCTCGGGGGAGAGTGGCTCTGTTGATTGTAGGCTTGCTGCATATTTGGGAGTTAAACCCGTCGGTTCCGCTTATCCGCCTCATCTGGATTGAGGTTGTTGGGTATCGGCAGGACCCCGCGATGTCCACCAGCGCAGTGCTCGATGCCACCTATCCGGTTTGTAGGGATTGGCATCGTTCCGTTCTAGCAGCATCCTTACGACCGCCTCATGTCCATTACAGGAAGCCAACTCTAGTGGTGTTGTACGGAAAATATCCCTTGTGTTGGGGTTGACGTCGTTCCGTTCCAGCAGCATCCTTACCACACCCTCATGCCCAAACCTAGCAGCCCACCATAGTGGCGTTGATCCGAAAAAATCCGGTTTGTTGGGATTGATGTCGTTCCGTTCCAGCAGTATCCTTACGACCCCCTCATGCCCATTATACGAAGCCCACCCTAGTGGTGTTGTACGGAAAATATCCCGTTTGCTGGGATTGACGTCGTTCCGTTCCAGCAGCATCCTTACGATCCCCTCATGTCCACTATAGGAAGCCCACCCTAGTGGTGTTGTACCGGAAATATCCCGTTTGTTGGGATTGACGTCGTTCCGTTCCAGCAGCACCCTTACGACCCCCTCATGCCCATTGCTGGAAGCCTCAATTAGTAGTGTTGAACGGAGAAAATCCTGTTTGTTGGGATCGACGTCGTTCCGTTCCAGCAACACCCTTACGACCCCCTCATGCCCATTGCTGGAAGCCTCAAATAGTGGTGTTGAACGGAGAATATCCTGTTTGTTGGGATTGACGTCGTTCCGTTCCAGCAGCACCCTTACGACCCCCTCATGCCCATTGATAGAAGCCTCGAATAGTGGTGTTGCAAGGAAAAAATCCTGTTTGTTGGGATTGACGTCGTTCCGTTCCAGCAGCATCCTGACTACACCCTCACGCCCACTCTGGGACGCCCACCATAGTGGTGTTTGACGCTTGCTGTCCGATTTGTCGGGATTGATGTCGTTCCGTTCCAGCAGCATCCTTACCACCCCCTCATGCCCACTCCCTGAAGCCCACGAGAGCGGCGTTCGACCCCGCCTATCCGGTTTGTCAGGATTGATGTTCTTCTTTTCCAGGAGTATCCTCACTACACCCTCATGCCCATTCACAGCAGCCCACAAGAGCGGTGCTGAGCCATGTTCGCTACTAGGTGCACCGGAATGGGCCTCGCTCCATTCCAGCAGTGCCCTCACTACCCCCTCATTGCCCCTTCTCGAAGCCCAAGCAATTGCTGTGTTTCTATGGAAATCAGTTGCCTGAACGTCTCCTCTATTCGCTTCTAATAGAGAAACCGCTAGCTCAAGGCAGCCGAAGTATGCGGCACCGTGAAGCCCAGTAAATCCTGTAGGAGCACCATCTCCATCGAATGGCTGCTCCTCAGCTCTTACACCATTCAATAAGAGCACCTTTGAAGATATGTGCTTGTCGTACCCATCGAGTAGCTTCAATGCAAGAGTTTTCACACTCTCGGTGGTTTCTGATCTAGCATGTGTACCCCAGTAACAAGAAGCATACTCGACAAAAGGGGCGGTTGGTGGGACGGAACGAAGGGTAGGCGAAAAGCTCTTCACATGCGGAAAATTGAGGTAAGTTAAACAAACCTCCGCAATTATGGAGTGGGGGTTGGGGAACAAGTTGGTGTTATTGGAGAGGAATTCTTGTAAAGTGTAGTGGACAAGCCGGACGGTAGATGAGGACTTCTCCACCGTGACGAGGCCTAGAGAGCATGCTAATAGCGTTTCTATAGCCGGAATATTCCCAATATCCAAGTCGATAGACCCTTCTACCCCTAGAGCGTGACATAACTCATCGACATGTAATGGCCGCTCTGCATGTGATACCCACATTAGAACTTCCATCCCAAGTTTTGATCTACTTCCGGGCTGCGCTTGTATCCGTGATAGTGTTCCCGTATATGCATCTCCAAGACCCTCCCCCTTGGTCATCTCATCAAGCTTCCTTCTTCTCCGGGATAGAGTAATCTCGCCCAGGATTGCATCCATATAGAGAGAAACGAGGAGGAAACTAGAGAACACACCGTTAGCGAATTACATCTTCGACTTGTCTCAGGAATGCATCTGATATTGTTTCTTACATATCTGAGATCTTCTCGGGGATGATCCTCATAATATCCGCCCGTAATTCGTCGTCCATCGCTTTAGTATCTGTGTCACTATCTAGCTTCCTCTCCAGATACCTCATAATATCTCTACTGGTAGGACTAAGAGGTATCCGGAGGGCCTTGCTAAAGCAGGTCACAATCTCGTCGCCGACATGTGACCTCCCGGTAAGGAACACTCGTGTGCCCGGGAACACTCGAACAATTTCTCGCAGTGACTCAATGAGCTCTCGTCGGTTCTTCGGCGTGCATTCGTCTAATGCGTCGATGCATATAAACAGCCTCCGTAGCGATGTGATGGTCTTCTTTAACATATTTAACATGTCCGGAAGTTGCAAGCCCCGACCACCAAACTCCTTTTTGGCCTTCTTAAAAGCCTCTCGTGTAAGCTTGGAAATCCCCCCTCTGGTGGCAAGTTGCTTGAGCATGGCGCCCAAAATATTTGCGGCGGACTGTTCCTGCTGGGCATGGAAATCGCAGTATAGTCCCACAACCGCAACGTCTTTCCCTACAGCCTGATCACACAGGCTATCAATAACTAGGGAACTGTTATTTGCCGATTGTCAGCGACATTTGCATTTTCTTGCTCGAGAGTTTTCCCTACCTGACATAGGTTTTCCCCACCCCTGGATTCCCGTAACAGAATAACACCGGTTCCACGCTACCGCCTTCCGCGTCACGCCACTT
>Ga0307510_10004696_pt1 | contig 16133 bp, 18 predicted proteins | sample 12_EM_MG_FD_207224 | JGI IMG/M metagenome (GOLD analysis project Ga0307510, IMG submission 207224) | Populus trichocarpa ectomycorrhiza microbial communities from riparian zone in the Pacific Northwest, United States - 12_EM | ecosystem: Host-associated > Plants > Roots > Unclassified | place...
AGGTGGGGGAGAGCACGCGTACGCACCGAGCTTTGGCCTTGCCCGCCATCCTGAAATTTGCCTTTTCTTCGGGGGTTGGTTTGGGGTGCGTTCAGTTTGGCGCGCAGCCGATGCCAACTCTACTGGTCGTTTCGTAGAGGCAGTGAGGAAATGTGGGAAACCAAACGGATGCGTCCCGTGATCACACGGGTAGTAAATTAGTGGGCCATACGCCTCTCACCTACTGTATCCTCATTCATAGTGTTACGAACACAACGCAGCGTGATTTATTCAAGATAGTAATACAACTATGTAGGGAAGAGTAGATGAACATAACACAACCGTAACTTTCCCTGTCTTCCTCATAGTCGCCTACACGGTTAGATGACACTGGCAGCCGTAACAAGTGAGCAGCAAGACCAAAAAACCAGTACCAGAAGAAAGAAAGGAACCTATTTGTACAGCACGTTTGGGTGGGAATATACCAATAGTCCAGAAATTCGAGTACGGATGGAATATGGCACCACAGGTGGAAATTCGTACAGAAGGGTTGATACCAGTCAAAACATGCACATGCAGTGATTAGGGCACAAATATAAAAAAAAATACGCGGAAGGGAATGGGAGAAAAATGGAGCAGAACAAGAATTTGGAGAGAAATCGAGGCTTATGAGGGCCTCGGAGGAGGCGAGAGATGGGCCATGATCACTGTTCCAAGCCAGTAGGGCCCTGGAGGGATGCCATCCAGATCCTCGTTTTGTACAATCTACGTCGTGGATGAGTAACCAGACTGAGTGACGGGAAACAGAAGGCGCACCGAAACAGTTCCCGTACCAACTCTCGGAAGTCGATCCGTTTCTCAACAATGAAGTAAAACGTGAGTTTACGTCGATCCCTACAACAAAAAGTGGGTGAACATGGATGCTCGCTAAAAAAAAAAATGAAACCCACCATTGATATTCGGCGTCTACAACTTCCATGGGCAACTTTTTCTGCCGAACTTTGTTTTGGCACAACTGCAGTGCTTTGACTTCATCTTGCATCTTAGCCACCAAGAGCCTTCAACAACATATGAGCCTCTCGAATCAACAGAACATATGTGTGCCCGGATACGTACTGCGCGTCTTGTGTGCCTGCTTTCCCGTAAATCATCTTTGGGTTAATATCTTTCTTAGACCCTGTACCGCCTGCGCTAAGCGGGGCCTGCTCCCCAGGGGTCGTAGGCGTATCTCCGTACCCAACATGCGATGACTGTTGTTGCTGCTGCTTTTGGAATGCTTCGACCTCAGCCAGGGTGATAGTGTCATTCACGACCTTGCCTAAGTCTTTTCCACGGTCCGCTTCAACGATCACGAGGTCACCAACGCGAATATCCAGACTGAGGTCAGTTGCATAGAACAGGTCAGTTCGGCCCGCCTTGAATTCGACAATGTACAGTGGGCACGATGACGGCACGGCATGGAGAGGTACGCCCTTGCCAAGGTCGTTGATCGATTGACGAGGTTGTGGCAACTGAGAATGCGCATCTGACGACCGACGTTGTATCGGAGTTGAGAGAAGGCCATGGCTCTCAGGGTGTGTTTGCTGCTGTTGCTGATGCAACGGGGGAGCACGTGGAGAGATGGGTGAGCGCGTTGCAAAGCCGCCATCATTATTCGCTGGCTGTGAGATATACTTGATACCTTGTCCCGGAATGAAGCGGGCTGTCAGGACGTGCTGGCTTTGTGGCACCGGGTCCTGGAAATCAGGGTGGCCAATTGATGGGGACCCACCCGACGAGAGTCCGCTGTCGTTGGGCTCGCCAAGGACCTGACGACCACCAGGAATTGTCAGGTTGAGGTTTTGATATGGCGAGAAGCGTTCGGGTGAGCGGCTAAGGGGTGCATAAATGGGAAGCGACGAGGGCTGGCTTGGTGGTAAACCAGACGACGATGAGACAGGCCCTGGGCCGTCTTTTCCGAGCGAGAGCATATTGAGGTCACTCGCTAGGTCATCATCACTGAGTAGCAGCCCACCACGGCCAAAAGATGACTGGCCGAAGACTTGGCCTGGCATACGTGTAGGTTCGTCATCTGCGCCAACGCCGGGAGCACTGAAACCAACGATGCCGCGCCGCGGTTGGACAACGCTTACGCTGTGTCGTCGACTTGTGGTACCGCTCCCCCCACCGTTAGTGTTATCGTGCATGCCAGTACCGGACCACAATTCGCGGAAGGCGGAGCCATCATCGAGTAGAATATCGTTAACGTTCCGAACAAAAGGGCTCATGTTGGAGATGTCAGCTGGATGGCTGCTGTAGGGGGAAGATCGCAAGTTGAGGTCGGGAGAAATGGGGGAGGGAAGAAAACGGTCATCGAACGAGGATTTGAGCGATGGACCAAAATAACCGTACCGGTTACTCGCGAATGTCTTGGCCTCCGCAATGCGTCCAGGAATGCTGAGCGGGTTGGACCCGAAACCTGAGTCATTCCAGCCAGCATGGCCAGGTTGGCCAACGTTACTTCCGAAAGCACTGGGGTGCGTCGCGAGAGATTGTGACCGGCTCCGTGTAAGATCGGCGGCGTAGGAGCGCCCACGCGATGACATGGAGGGAATAAAGCGTTCATCATATGTGTCAGATGTGGCTTCTGACTCATCATCCTCGAAGGTCGACGCGAAAGCCCGAGCCTCACGCATGGCAGAAAGACTGGTCTGGAGGGTGGGAGCGGTGGTAGAGAAAGAGGAACTACGGCCCGGAAATGAGCCAGGATTGAAGGTGGGAGGGGGACGTTGAGCCCAAGGAGGATTACCGCGGTTGAGGGTGGGGGAGATGGCCTGATGGGATGTGAGGAAATTCTGACTGGAGGTGCGCGGTGGCTGACTCGCAGCGCGCTCTCGAAGGGATGCTGGGCCAGCAGAGTCGAGTCCGTTCACAGAAGCGAATCGATTCCTGCGATCCGCATCGTCATCTGGCTGCGGAAATGGGACGTTCATTGGATGGGCCATCATAACGGGAGCAGAGGGAGGTACAGGGTGGGCAGAGTCAGGGTTGGGTTGGCTGGCGTGGTGAAATGATCAAATGACTGCACTGTGGCAGGGTTCAGGACGTAAGACGTAACGGATCTTCTTCGGTGGATACTCGAATACAATCTGAAGAAGATGTGAGCTGCCGAGCAGGATAAGAGAGAGGTGTTACATGCATATAATAGTTCTGATTCGCTCTTCTGACATGGATGTTTGATTATGGGGATCGTGGGTAAGCGTGACAGAAATGATGACAAGGAGGCGGAAACAGACCAATGGGATCTAAACTGCAAGGAAAAGAAATAATAAGAAAGAATCTAGAGAAGCAGGGAGGGTTTTGGGGATGCAAGCCAGTCTATGAGGAGGAGATAGAAAGAGAGGAAGAGAGACATCGCCCGCGTGGGGTCCCGCGCAAACGGTGGAGTGGGAGTCCCCGCACCTCGTGACCCGACCTTTTTCCCCCTTTCCACATTCTCGGCCCTGATCACCTGTTCTCCCTCGCTCGCCCATCCCCTTCCCCCCAACCCATCCCCATCCTATGACTCTCAGAGCGCCCACCACGTCCACCGGACCACGCTCCCGACGTCACGGGGAACCAGCCCATTCATTCAATGTCGTCACAAGACAAGACTTTTGACGACACAGTATCCTGCACCCCCAACCCCGTCCCTTTTTCAGATTTCGTGGCGCATTGACCATGTTACCGGTCTCATGAAAATCCATGTGTCATCCAATCATGAAACCTCACTTGGGTTAATACAATAGGTTACCTTTGCGTTTTTACATCCTGCTCTTGATCCGAACGTTACGCCTTCCTTAATTACGCTGCCCCACACTCTGGTCGGCAGCTGTTCCCCATCCAGCATCTTGTGGCTGCTCAACGTTTTACGATTGGAGTTGGACACTCCGCCTTCAGGCTCGCTAGCGAAGCTGGGTTGCGGCACTGCTATAATATAATTGAGGTCCCATCATATGTTTGGTAATCTATCGGATCCCGACAATATTAATGTCGCTCCCCCACTGACTCCGTCTCAATAAAAGCAACGTCACCAGCGTCAGTACTCCCGTAAATTGCCGTAAATGCTGATTGATATCATTCCTACCGCAATATGCTCATCCAATTTCTCTAAGCCACATCAAGTACGCCAAGATCGGAACTCCAATATATCAATTAAGTAAGCGATCACATCGGAGCCAACCACGTGGTACGTTCACGTGGTTATGCTAGGCACATGGGGATGTTGCCGAGCCTTCCGTTCGAATCCCCAACATATCTGAGACATCATACTTACTTATATATCCCTTCGCGGCGGAGTCGGACCTTCAGTGCTCTCCCTCTGTAAATCCGCAAATTGTGTGCACCCCAATCTTGGTTAAAAAGACCTTCAGTACGATCACGGTCAGCAAGAGCAAGAAGGCACCGGGACAGCCTTAGATAATGAGGACTTCCGTATGAGTACAACTTCATTCCAACCAGGTGCAGAACAACTCTAACACGGATCTTTCCAAGGTATTATCTCTGCATAAATTTTTATCCGGCGGCACGTGTTTTGTCAGTAGTGAATTGCTGCCAGCATATGCACAATGGGCGCCTCTTCCACAGACCCGTCGGACTCTCGACCATAACACTGCCATCAAACCTTCTTGCCAACACTCTAGTGGACGTTCTGTCATGGGCATCTTCCATCAAATCCTGTACCAGGTCGAGAGCGTGCTCAGTTGCTTGTCATTTGCGCCACTTGTATCTTCCTACTCGTTCACACGGGCCAGATCTAATCTGACGCGCTCGCCGCGAGGATCGCGTTGCGGCTTGCTTGCTTATTGTCGTCAGAAGTCACGTCCGGCGCCGATCCGAGAGCAGCGCCGGAGCACCTGAGAATGCAATCATCTTCGATGGCAGCGCCCTTAAAGCGTACGAGGTAGCCACCCCTCCCCAGCAGGAGGTACAAGAAAGGGACTGTAGGACGCATCGCAATTATACAATGCATCTCTCTCACATGATATCGGCCAGCTGCCGCCCGTATCGAGCCCTGCGGACCGGTCATCGTGCAATACGCGCGTTAACAGTTTGCACCCATGGTCAATTAGTTGTTGCCTGCATCGAGTCGATGGTGATCGTACGCACCTCATAGAGCATGGTGGGGTTTACGGGGCTGAGTGATCTCAAACTGCCAGCCGTGTGGACCCGAACCCGCTCACATGCGACAAACTTTAGACTTCTCGCAGTAGGGCGAGCTAGAGGGGTTACACTAACCAACTACAGTTCTGGCAAGGCGTATAGAAATCATGCTACATACTATCAGTGACCCGGTATCACCGAGCACTCTTTCAAATATTTTCAACCTACACATACCCTACTTTATAGACCTTCGCTTGTTCACGAGGCACTGCTGAATTCTCGGTTCAAAACAAAACTAACGTTCGATGCACCATGGGCCTCATTACTCCCACAGTGACCGACAGCAAATGCTGCCGTGGTCGTGCAGGCCCTGTGCCACGTGAGTCATGCCACGTGAGTCATCCTTTTGGCAATCTTAGCTTCCATGCAAACGCAGAGACCCGCTGGATTTTACGTGTGATGTGGAAGTAATGTGGGTCACGATGATAGGATATCCGACCTCGTTGTCTGATCCTTCAATGCTTCTGTTACGAGCAGGATGTTGCGCAAAGGTGCACCAAGGGGAACACGCTTGCATGGCCTGCTACGTGTCAAAAATCGAGCACACTTCGGTGACGGTGCTTAGCTCGGACGCGTGTAGGCTGTGTGCCATCGCCCATACGGCCCTTTATACGATCCACACACCTACTGTTTGGAATTCCTTACATACTGTGCGTGAGACATGGCTGTGCTTCTCCTGTCTACAGGCTTGTGGGGGTCTTTGCCAAGTGCCAACACGGATGCGTTGGCCTGCTGGCGACTCCCGGCCACGTGGTTGACACCGCATACACTCTCGCAGTAAGGGTACCATAAGGACAGGCACGCCTATCACCATGGTGAACTTAGTGAAGTGAAGAGGACAAGTTGGCAAGTCCCACCAATGATTGGGATGCAACCCGTTTTTCGTCGTCCAGGAACATGTTAACGCAAGGGAAGGGAAGAACTCACTGCCTTTAGACAACTACCTTAATAAGATCTCGAGTAAATCCACTCTATGATTATCTTTCTCGGCCGGACACTGACACTTACTGGGCGAATGTAACACCGATGAAATTAGGGTTAGGGTTAGATATCCAAAAGTCCGACCGGTGTTACTGGTACTGTAGTCTACCTCTACTTGTTACTGCTACATCTGTGTTTCACCTGCTACAGAACAGGTTCTAACGCACTTGCAGTGTGATTGTAGGCTCACCACCACCCCCCAGCTCCTTACAGCGAACCCGTTTTGGATGGGAAATAGAGTTTTGATGGGGTACGAGGGTTCACACGTTCACTTCACCTGTGTGGGAGATCGGCCGTTGAGTCATGGAGAGCTGGGGCAGCTGCCAGTGGATCACACGACCGAAAGATTGACGCCAGCCAGGGTCACGGTGTGCGGTGGCTGTGATTCGGCGGCCTAGGCCAACTTTGGGCCCGGGAGAATCAACATCGGCTTTCCGGAGACGTCCGAACCTCGCGTCAACGGGAACGAGATCGCGCTCACTGATATTGCGTTCCGCCATGCACATTTCGTTCTTAGGTGCCCTGATTTTTGCGCTCTGCAGAGGCATCGAATAACGCGAAGGCCACTGGTACTGTCTGAGTCGCTGGCGTTGTCGCATCGTTGTCTCGCGGATTGATGCGTCATTGCCAGTCGACGGGGGCGAGGGTACTGACATGTGTTGCGCTAGTATGTAGTATGGCATGTTGGGTCTAAATTTAGCTTGTCTGATGCATTCAGGAGTCTGTGAGGATCTTGGCAGCCTTGACTTTGCTTGTATGACTGAGAGTACAGATACCGATGCAGCCACACCTGCTGACATCGAGGTGCACCAACGACTCAACGAGGGGGTTCGCTGTCGACCACAGACCCCACACCTGTCCCCACCAAGGGCACTGCCAACCTCGAACTCACTGGCACGACTTAGGGAGCCACAGCCGCAGAGATCGAGGCGTTGGAGCCCCCGTCGGAAGGCAAGGTCTGGGACAGGCTTGACACGCTGCCTCCAGAGGATCCGAAAGAGGGCTTGTATGGGCTTGAGGCGCTGCCGTGAGAGGACTCAGGTAAAGGCACGCTAACCACCCTTGAAGGACCCCTGGGGATTTGTAGGAAGGAGAAACCTCTTTGGGATCTTCAAGTTGAGGAGCTGCCTAGGAAGGGAACTTAACTCGATGCCACCATTTGGCAAGTCCCTATTATCAATCACCGAGATCACGACTTCGACGGGGCATTGTCTTCATATTCATCTTGAGCCTTCGGGAGGGCGTTTCTTGAAGGGAAATGGGTCGCATGGCTGCGTCAATCGACCAGGTTGTGGGGAACTTGGCGACAGCACCGTCACGGTGCAACACTGCGAAGGCCACCAGGAGGCTGACTTGGTCTGAATGATATCTCATGGCTATCACCGAGCACGGTTTCGAGTAGGAGATCTTTGGATATGGCGGAATCGATGTGAAACGTCACAACCAGTACGAGAACCACACGACTTGGAGATAGTTCACTGGAAGCATCCGTAAGATGCCCCACCTCCCCATGAACTGCGTATCCTGATGAGGCGACGATGAAACTACAAGGACGGGGAGAATCTGGCCAAGGAATCATCGGGTTGATGACGCATGATCATGGTGTCCAGCTGAAGTGCCGTGATCATCGCGGTCAGACTGGGCACCCTGACCAGGCATTGGTGACTCCAAAAGTCATTGATGATCAGGCATATCGATCCGTAAGCGGACATTTCGCGGCGCGACCCAAGCTTGTAACCCGACACAACTACTCTCACGCCTGAACCGGAGCCATCATAATGACAGTTGGGTTAGAAGAGATTATCATCGAGCCATGCATCACCAGGCTGAGAAGCCTGATCATGCTTTATGAATTGTCACCGTCCAGACAACGATCAGGCGGTGATCGCGGCCAGGCCATGACCGGCATGACCGGTCACTGTTTCTGTGACTTTTTTGCTGACGCACTTGTTATTGATCTTAGCCTCCATCAAGGACGGCCACCCCTCCGCGACCTTCCTTTATGTGGCCATGTCCAAAGAAATGAACTCTCATGGTCTGGTGTAACTCGGGTGGCGTTCATACCACCTCTCGACCTGAGTTCGTCTAGTAGAGGTTCGACCAACGGTTTGCACTGTTTTGTGTCACTCCATCACAAGATGGACCCTGGCCGAAACTGCTATGACATCCGAATCGATGCTTGTTACAGGGATTTTGGCACCCGCTAAATTATAGCCATAGCCATGCTAACAGTGAACTACCTGTGCCCAAGGAAAACAGGCCCCATCTGCATTTGAAGTTCGTTCTCGCTTGGCTTCTCACAATCCCTTCCCGCACACGCTACGTTTAATTGAACAATGTAAGGTCACAACTCAGCAAGGTGTCACCATATATGCGACAAATGTTTCCACAATCATCAGCTGGCATAAAACCGGAACGCAGATAAACTAAAGCAGGACGGAGGAATCATAACATACTCCGTTAATGATGGTCAGGGCTCTGTGTCTTCAAGACGATTTGGGAATTTTGACTTGGAATGTACCTATCGATCTCTCAGTGAACAAATTCTCCGTAGAGCCCCTAGGAGACGTACATTGTGGCAAATTAATCTCTGGTGTTACTGTTACTTGCAATCCCAACCTCATTAATGCGCCGCGGATGATACCCGCTGGAATCGCTACATACTACACATTTTGGGTACTCTGACAGAATACTTTGACATAATAAGAACGCGACGCACCAGTCTAGCCCGCCTTGTGGCATCAGCTCTGCTCTCCCAGGAAGAGATACGCCCAATGGGTTTGAAAGAGTTGTCTTGTAGAACATAAACGCCCTATAAATTCTAAGAAATGGGTTTATGGATATCTTGTGAAGTGGGAAACCTCACCCGGTGGTTTGTTCGGAGGTTATCAACCTGCTTATCCCAGCATGTCGACCACAGGTCCTTACATACGAACTTGACAATGTCTAAGGAGTCAGTAAACCCAGCCCGACCATGACACAACCTTTGAATATTGGTCTGCGCTCCTCTTTGTAAGACCATATGATCTCCGCACCTTTCGGTAATGTTCGCGCCGACGTGTAGACCAATTGCTTCCAAACGTGCGCGAAGACCCTCATCCTCGTCGTCGCTCAGGGTCGAATACCCAGTTCCGACGGAGTCGCGCTGTCCATCCTTCTTTGCTTTAGCTTGAGGTGGTGGGGGTAGCGGGATTAGTCCTGCTTCAATCATCTCGTCCTCCACTTTTTTGGCACGGGCATCAGCAACGGCCGAGGAATGGCGCAACGTTTGCACGGCTTCGATCAAAAAGTATTCCATTGCTGCTGCATCCACCAAGCGTGACTGTGGTTCCGCCAAAGCAGACAGTGAAGGGGCGGTCGAAGGACCTACTGCTGCAGCTGTACTCATGGGTCGTAGCGTAGTGTGAGGGTGGACTGAGGGGTGGTTGGCGGGGTAACCGGACCGGGTGAGGCGGCATTGGGTTACTTGTATTGTAATCAGGCCGTAATGACAACACGCTCTGCTCTCGTGCTCACGTTTACGCGTACCCCTCAAGTGCTGGTCATCCACTCATCGAAGGTCATGTCCGCACTTTCTTCCATCTTTCCCTTCAGGGGTCTTGGTCCCATCAATCCCCGCGATCGCCCACCAGACCCTGTATCTCGCCTTCGTGCCACGCTCGAGTCCATGCCAAGTACGCGCAAGTACGTTTTCACCCCTTCAACACGCGCGGAAATCCTCTCGGAGCTTTATGATGCTTTCTGGGGGCCATACTCTCACCTCTTCATTCCCAATTCCAACTCCAGTCTCCCGCTCCATGCTACCCTAGCGGATGTACAAACGCGCCTCAATTCCGCCGGTGCTGCGCTCAATGATCCTCCAGTTCCAGGGAGGCCCTGCGGGTATATTTTCAAAAAGGGAGAGAGCTGTTTTCGGTGCAAGTAAGCCTTCTACAACTATGCGTTTCTCGGGTTGGGATCGGACTAATAATGATTCCCCAGGGATTGTGCCCTCGATGACAGTTGCGTCCTCTGTTCCCGCTGCTTCCACGCCACGGACCACACGGACCACAACGTCTCATTCTTTATTGCACAACAGTCCGGCGGGTGCTGTGACTGTGGCGATGTTGGGGCCTGGCGCGTGCCCATCTCATGCCCCTACCATCCTCCCGGCTCTGAAACCCCCGCCTCCCTGGTTGCTTATGCAGCCGAACATCCGCCTACGTTGTGGGGTCGCGAGATCCCCCCTGTACCGAACTACCCACATCGCGTGTCCATCCCTCCTGAATTACGTGACAGTATGACGCGTACCGTTGCGTACGCCCTCGACTTTGTCCTCGAGACACTCGACTGTTCCCCCGACGAGACCAGCGTACCGACAGGTGAAGCGGATCTTCGTCTACAGCCAAGTGCGGACCCGATGATGAAGGACCACTATTGTGTCGTGCTCTGGAACGACGAGAAACACTCCTTCTCCGAGGTCATCGAGTTATTATGCTTGCATACTGCTGCATCCCGTGAGGACGCTGGAGAGATTGCGAATCGTGTGGATGATCTCGGTCGCGAGGTCGTTGAGATGAGCACGGACGTTCCACACATCCTTGACGTTGCGCAAAAATTTGCGCAGATCGAGCTTGGTATCACTGTACGCCGTGCTTATGATACCTTTCGGGAACAGGTTGTCGCGGTCATCATTGAGTGGCTACTCGATCTGACGCGGGCTCGCCTTGATACGGATACGATAATTTTGAAAGAGGTGATTGCGGAAGAGCTGCTTGTTCCGAGGCGAAGGAGTAACGCTATGGCCAACCTACCATCAGAAGTGCTATCTATCGAGACCGAAATCCCGGATGCGGTGCGGATTACTTGGCTTTACCTCTATCACACCAAGCTCTGGAAGAAGCCACGATTGAGCCTAAAGGAGATATATGCGGCAGTATTGGGTTTGTCCCATCGGCACAAGCTCAGCGTCGGTATGGCTTGGTCTTTTCTCTCGTGTTTTCACCTCCGCTGATGATAAAACAGCTGCGCACTTTGCTATCGTCTATCCACGGGTCATCGACAACTACCTACTAGTCGACCGGGAGGCCGAAACATCTATCAAATACTTCGCCCTACAGCTATTCACCGTTCCATCGGCTGCTCTGCATATCGTGCAATTTTACAACATCGTCTCCCGCATTCTCAATATCATTACTGCCTTTTTCACAAACCAGATCTCGGATCGGCGGATCAACTACCCAGCTGCTTCCGCTGCGGACGTCGACGTCGACAGCGAGCCATTCAAGTCGAAACGCTTCATGCCCGTTTTCAGCGATCTGCGCTACCTGTGTCACAACGAACCCGTGCAGCGGCTCATCGCCCGTCGCCACGAATTCATCACGCAATTCGCCCAGACCTGCCAATTGTTCATGTGCATCAACCCAAACAAACGTGCGGCGAACTCACATGTGGAGTTTGAGACAGACGGCTGGATCAGTGTGTTCAACGTGACGCTGTCATTGTCAAGGGTCATCAAGGTATACGGCGAGGCCTTTCAATATGCTACACCAGCGGAGCTAGTCGCGGCCATTGCTACTGTCACGCACAGCATCCTTATGTCTGTCACACTCACAGATGACAGACTGGATAGGACCAAGTTTGGCCCCATCGTTTTCCACGACGTCACGTTTGGAGGCTCGCTCTACTCCATCATACAGTTTGACGTTCTGGAGGGGTGGGTCAGCTTCCACCACTCTTTACAATGGCTTCTCGCGGAACTGTTCAAACACGTGGACACGCTTTCGGAGCGCTCACTCAGTGAGGTCGGTTTACGGAGCATACGAGATATTCTTCTAAGGAGCGCGAGTGAGAAAGCGGTGCTAACAATAGTCGATTTCCCGCTCAGAGGTGAGGGTTTTACTTGTTGATGAGACTTATATGCTCATGTTCTGGATAGTTCTGGCTATGGTCGCCCAGATCCGTACAGGCCTTTGGGTACGGAACGGTTTTGCAATTCGCGGCCAACTCTTGCATTATCGTGACTTCATGCTTCGCGAACTATGCTATGATCAGGATCTCTACATCCTCCAGACAGCTCTCATTATCCTGGATCCCGACCTCGTTTTCGTCAGCATGATGGATCGCTTCCAAATACTCCGTTTCTTCGAAGGCGCCGTGGTGCATCCCTCATACGATTCCCAACAGTTGCTGAGCATGGTTGAAGAATTTTTATACGTCCTCATTACGATCCTTAGTGAAGGCGCCAACGCGAACAAGATGCCAATAAAGGACGCAGTTCGCCGCGAGATTGTCCACGCACTGGCAGTCGGGCCGTGCACCTTCACTGACCTTGTTAAGCGCGTCGCAGAGCGTCTCGTTGAAGATCCATGCTTCGAGCGTGTGCTGCGCGAAGTTGCGAACTTCCGAGCACCTGAGGCGACATCCGACTCAGGCATGTACGAGCTCAAGCCCGAGGCATATGACGAGATCAATCCGTTCTTTTACCACTACACGCGCAACAAGCGCGAGGAGGTCGAGACGGTGTTGCACAATCACTTGAAGAAGCGTGGTGTGCAAGATCTCGTTGTCGTTCCGCGACCCCTAGGTATCGCGGATGGCCCGTTTGCCACGCTCCCTGCGGCGTTCGATTCCGAGGTGCTCTTACAAGTCTTGTTCTACGCGGCCTTCAACATCCTCGTTCTAACCGAAGTGTCGGGTACCACACCTTCATCGGGTGAAGCCATCCTTGACCAGACGTTACACCTTACCATGCTAGCTTTGGTAGAGCGTCCGGACGTATTCAGTCAGCTTGCCGCGACAAAGCTATTTGAGGACGGAAAGAACCTCATCGACATGCTCTGCCTTCTTGAACATCACGAACAGTATCGCGCTTACAAGGCACGGTGCGACTGGATCTTGCGTACGCTTGCTCAGCATGTGCCGGAACCTGTCCGCATGCGCCGACGAGTCGTCCTACTAGAAGCAGGCACGGGTTCCGAAGATGCCAAAAAAAGGGCTGCTCGGGCAAGACAGGAAGCGATCATGCGGCAGATGAGAGAGCAACAATTAAGCTTCGTGAGCAACATTGAGGACGACGACTATGAGGACGAAGACACTGACGATGCGGATGAACCGGCATCTCTCGGGACATGCATCGTGTGCCAGGAGGAGCTCAACACGTCGAAACCATTCGGTGCATTAGGGCTTATCCAGCCTAGCAAGCTCGTGCGCAAACAGCCCGATGGCAACGGTGGGTTGATGAACGACGTGATGACTTCTCCCTCCTCCCTCGATCGCAGTCCTCCAGCGTCTGAAACTGCCACGTTTCCCCCGCGAGGAGAAGCACTTCATGACCCCAGAGTCTCGACATTTGAGGTATTCCCGTCCCAAAATATTCGCTTTGGCCTACATGCCTCGATTTGCAGTCACTTGATGCATCTTGATTGCTTCAACGCGTACACCCTCTCCATCCGCCAGCGCCATCGAACGCAAGCCGCACGAAACCATCCAGAAAGTATCCCGCGCAAGGAGTATATTTGTCCACTATGCAAAAGTCTCGGCAACGTCATCCTCCCCGTCTCGCATCCAACGCCAATCCAACTCAACCAGTTGCCCTTCGCGGACTGGACCCGCGCGGCAGGCATCAGCATCCTGAAATCCAAGTCGGATCCGCTCTTGGATTCTTTGCTCGTTGGCAATGGTACTGGGGAGCTCGTATTCTGGGGCGCACAGGATCCGGGTTACGTCTCGTTCTTCCGAGCAGGAGACCGCTGGCCTGATTGGGTCATGCACAAGATGGTCGATAGCGTGATGAACATCGCTCGCGCCATTTCCCAGCAATCACGTCATTTGCGCGATCGGCCCGAACCTGAGGCCGGGGAACGTGGTGCGGGTCTGTATCTACCTGAAGATCTAGTGGGGTACACAATATCGTGCTTGGAGATCGCACAGCGTGGGGTAGGAAGCCCCGGCGGAACAGTCGCAGACAATGTCACGGAATCTCAGGCAAGAATGTTACGTGGGCTCGTCACCTGTCTGTGGAAGCTCGCGGTCGTCCCGTTCAGAGGCCGGCCGGACGAAGGAAGGGAGGCGTTACGACAGGCCATCATCAAGCGTCTGCTACCCGAGTGGAGCCTCTCAACGCTGAATCCGGTCTCTTATCCCCTACTCCTACGCGACCCATTCACGATCGTAGTCGAGACTGCTGCGGTAGCTCCCGAAATGCTCCGGCATGTCCTCATCCTCTCGTACTACGCATTCCTCGCGCGCACCGTAATTGGACTCATCTACGTCTTGAATAAGACCCGAAGCTGGCCTGTCCAACAGCCAACACAGCGCACGCACGAGAACATCTTTGGTGACCTACGGATGTTCTTCACGTCCGTCGTGCGTCACTCACCGGTAGTGGAACACGCGTCAGAGATTGTCTTCACGACGTACGGCGAGGCGCGCATCGAGAAGCTTATGTACTGCTTTACGCTTCCCTTCCTGCGCCGCGCCGCGATCCTCGTGCGTGCGGCCCTGCCCGGGGCGTTTCCGTCGCCCGCGCTGACGAACGCCGGTAACGAGCGGAGCGAATACTCGCGCCTGCTCTCGATGCTGGGCATCCCTCCCCTTGCGGATTTGCCGTCGCAGGACACGCTGCAGACGAGCCTCGCAGGCTGGTGCTCGCACTACGGACATTCGCACGCGGCGTCGCAACTCAACTGCGGCATCATACTTGAGAACCCGACGATCTACCGCATCGCACGTCTGCCCACCATGCTCGATACGCTCTTCGGCGAGCTGGACAGGGCGCTGACGTGCAAGCGCTGCAACACCCTTCCGGCCGACGCTGCGATCTGCTTGATTTGCGGCACCGCGGTGTGCTTCCAGAGCCATTGTTGCACCGACAAGGAGGGCGGGGACAAAGGCGAGTGTAACTTGCATATGCGGGAGTGAGTCTACGCGCGACTGGTGTTGACACCTGATCACCGTTACTGCATGCTGATAAACGCGAATGCGACATCTTCCAGGTGTGGGGGAGTGATCGGACTGTATTTCTTGGTCAAGCGATGTTGCTTGTTGTACTTGTATGCGGGCAACGGGACATTCGCCCTTGCGCCTTACCTCGACATTCACGGCGAGGTCGATACATCGATGCGGTGAGGCCCTTTGTTCACTTTCCTTAGTTCCCCTTGCCTTCTGGCCATTTACAATGCACGCCTGCTAACGTTACGTACTTTTAGAAGAGGGCGCCGACAATTCTTACATCCAGCTCGTTGGGAAGAAGTTCGGAAAACGTGGCTCAATCACGGAATCCCGACCCTGGTCGCCCGGAAATTAGAGGGCACCGTCGACAGCGGCGGATGGGAGACTCTGTAGGACGATGTATTATCCTTTTTTTTTTCCTTGTTGTCAAAGTCTTGCTTCTCCCACAAACGTTTTTCATGTAGCTTAGTGCATCTACATCATCGGAATGGACACATGTAAATTTGGGTTGTTAAACTAGCTATGAAACCATGCACGACACAATCTGTCTGCCTCTTCCAAACGCGCAATCGTCCTTTGTATGTCCAAAGCATCCATTATCTCCGCAACGCTCGGCCCATTCTGCGTCGGGCGGGTTAGATTTCTGTATCAAAAATGAGACCCCTAGCGAGCTCACCTTCATACCGCTCATGGCATGACGCAGAGCGGTCATAAACCTGGCGGGCTTAACTCCTGCCGCTTTATTCTCAGCATGCAGAACGTCCGTGATGGCTTGCACATCCCCTGGTGACGTGGATCTGAGGCGCGCCGCTGTCCCTTGTATCGCAGCTTGATAGTCTGCCAACGAGATTCCGTCGAGCATCGCGCGCGCTTCCGCATCATCCCAAGATGGTGATACGAAGAAATAGGGTGCGGCAGTGGGCAGATCCATCAGAGTCACCAGGCGTCCATGAAGAGCAATAATGACCTTCTCGATGTATTCCAACGAGGTGAACGTGCTACAAGGGCACATAATGTAAATCAGGAACAAAGGGGAAAAAAAAAACACGGGATGGGTTACT
>Ga0307510_10004697_pt1 | contig 16132 bp, 10 predicted proteins | sample 12_EM_MG_FD_207224 | JGI IMG/M metagenome (GOLD analysis project Ga0307510, IMG submission 207224) | Populus trichocarpa ectomycorrhiza microbial communities from riparian zone in the Pacific Northwest, United States - 12_EM | ecosystem: Host-associated > Plants > Roots > Unclassified | place...
GAAACATAAATAAACAAGATAAGAACATAAATAAGATATAAGTTAACTAAGTAAAGGAAAGGAAATGAAAAGCATAAACAAGAGATTAATATAAACAAAGCTTCAGTATTACAAAAATATAAAGAGAGAGCAAGAACATGATCTTGATCTGAAAACCAAGATGTCTAAATGCATGGCAAATGCCTCCTTTTATAGGCCAAAATTTGGAACTATTGATTTGATGACTAATTGTTGAGTGGGTGGCCACATCTTGACTTGGTGACAATCCTTATCTTCTTCTCTGAACAAAACATCATTGATAACGTCAGAATTTGAACAGACTTAAATCATGAAAGTTCTAGGAAATTGTCTCAGCTTTTCAACAATAAACTAATAAGTGCAATCAGACTTTTATAACTCGAGATATGGGCTGAACACTGAACAGTGTCTGGGCTACAGGACAGATTTTGACTTCTCCGTTATTGTTAAGATTTGGACTTCCAAACAACAGAATTGAGTCTTGTACTCCCCATGAATGTTTTAGGCCTATGTCTTAGCTTTCTAGCCATATAAACCAAATTGAAATCCAAGATCTACAGCTCCAGATATGACCCAATGACTGAACAGTGTTCCAGTTTGGACTGAACCAGCATCTCTTTTTTAAGCTTAACCCTCTCTTTGTCTTCTCAATTTCAGTAGTTAAACTCATCAACCAATCCCTTCATTTATGTGATAGGCCTGCATTTAAGATGGACATTTACCATAAATTTAAGGTATCTATAGTATCATACTTGTTATTATAAAACATGCTTTTAGTTAAGGAGTTGTTGATGCTTTAAGTGCAAAATGATAATATAAAACCTTGATAAAAATGCAGTTTTAAGTACTAATCAAGTATTCCCTTACAATAGGAATACTGGCTAGTTCCACACTCCTTTTCTTTGTTTCCCTCATATAGGCTAAGAATGTGGGGCATCCCTTCCTAATCAATTTCTCAGCAGTCATGACAGAAATTAAACAACTTGGAACAATTTTTCTCTCTCCTTTAAATACTACCTTTTTCCATTTATACTTTGAATTGTCACCGTTTTGGTGAAACAATCCACTTGCGCTCTGTATTTAGTCAACCAATCCATACCCAAAATCACATCAAAGTCATATAACTTCAAATGTATTAAATCTAATTATAACCCTTCGATATATAGTTTTACCCCTCTATAAACATTATCAATATCTATGCATTCCCCTAAAGGTGTACCAACCGTTACCCCCATATTTAATTTGCTTGGCAATACATGCAATTTATCTACAATTCGATATGCTATAAAAGAATGACTAACTCTAGGATCAATTAAAGCATAAACTTGCATTGATTTTACCTGTAATGTACCTGCCACCACGTTAGGTGCAACTCTCACCTCCTCCTGAGACTAGAAACTGGGCCAATCTCATTAACCAATGCACTGCTACCTCAGCATCCTCCTCTCTTGAGAAGGTTACACAACCCATCTCTCTCATCCCCTTAACCCAATGCACCAAAGTGACTACTCTCTCTTGTCTAGGAGCTGAGCCTGACGCTTCAGCCATCCCCACTGCAACAACTTTCACTATCTGTTCCAGAAACACAGGATCAGAGTATGGATTAGGTGCAACTGCCGGCACCCTAGGCAAAATTCCATCTGGTTGCCTCTATCTCTAAGACACTCTATGTAACAACCCGACTTTTCAAGCCAAAAACAACATGAATTTGTTTTTGGCACACATCATATCAGGAATCAATGAACCTGTTTCCCCTCATTATTGAGGTACAATCTATACACCAACATCAACCAACATTTCATTAAAAGTAATTCTTACATATTCACATAATATTACATCTGCATGATTACAAGTCCACATTATAATATACATACATAAACATAAGTTTACATTCCTATACTACTAGTAGTCATCACGAGTTTAAACAAAAGTATATAATAACAGTTATACGTCTGATACACTTATCCATACAAAATACATTGTGATTTTGAATGCAACTACATGATTCCTTGCAAAAGTGGGTTCCCGTGTAATGGGGTCCCTAGGCACCTCGTTGGTGTGATGTCCCTGCTGTAATATAAATATTTATAAGAATTATATTAATAATATGCAATCAAGTAGTTTAATGAAGCATTAATGTTACTAACTGTTTAAGGCATAACATTCATAGTTCATTTATACACTTGGTTCATACAAACATAATACACATGAACGCATCAATTCTTGCAACTACTCATAACTTTTAAATCTGGTTATCCTCGTAGGACACATTAGCCGAGGTTAACCGTTCATTGGAGATAGGTTGCAGCATGACTTTGTGGGTCGGCAGCGAATCAGTCTTCGCTGTCAAATTGTGTTGTCCGCAGCGAATTATTTTTTGCTGTCGAATTGTGTTGTCCGCAGCGAATTAGGTTCGTTGATGAGTTTGTGGTGCAGCGAATCAGTTCGCTGATGAATCTGTGTTGCAGCGAATCAATTTTATTGACGAGTTCGTGTCATCAGTTTTGCTGATGGATCTGTGATCCAGTTCGCTGACGAGTTTGCGTTACAGGGAATCAGTTCACTGATGAGTTTGTGGTTCAGCAAATCAGTTTTGCCGGCGAGTCCATGTCACCAATTATCACTGACTAATTGTTTCTCACAAGCGAGTCAGTTTTGCTGATGAATTGCATGTCACTAGCGAATCAGTTTCGCTGCCAAATTCTGCGTCATTAGTGAAGCAGTTTCCCTGTCGATTTTCTGCGGCAGACTCCCATGTCAGAAATGATGTAAATGCTTGTAACGATCTCATTGTATGATTGTGTAATATGTGGAACACTTGAATGTGAACATGTGTATTTTTGGAAAATATATGGTGACGAGTTATGTGATTATCAAATACAAATGTGTTTATTGTGATCATTGATGTGTTAGGTGGTGCGACTAGGATCAGTCCTTCGACTGGGCAAGGACACCCCACTATAGGAATAGGTAGGTGATTTCCACCTCCTTTCTAGCGTAACATTAGTTTCTGAAGTGAATTTATTACGAAGGATTTATTGTTGTGCTACATGGAATGCTAAACTATTATGAATGGTTGTATGAGTATTACAAAGGATCTACCGTTCTATTATATTGAATGTTAACTGTCACGAATGGTTGTATGAGTATTACGAAGGATCTATCATTGTATTATGTTGAAGGTTATTTATTATGAATTTTTATATGAGTATTATGAGGGATTTATTGTTGCATTGTATTGAACATTAACTGTCATTATTGGTTGGATGGGTAATATGAAGGGTCTACTGTTGTATTATAATGAATGCTAAACTATCACGAATAGTTGTATGAGTATTACAATGGATCTGCCATTGCATTATACTGAATATTGATTGTTATGAATGGTTGTGTGGGTATTACAAAGGATCTGTCGTTGTATCATACTAAATGGTAATTGTCACGAATGGTATACGAGTATTACGAAGAATCTACCCTTGTATTATACTGAATGTTAATTGTCATGAGTGGTTGTATGAGTATTACGAAGGATCTACTATTGTATTATACTAAATGTTAATTGTTATGAATTGTTATATTAGTATTACAAGGGATCCATTGTTGCATTGTATTGAACATTAACTATCATGAATGGTTCAATGGGTAATACAAAGGGTCTACTGTTGTGTTATACTAAATGCTAAACTATTATGCAATGTTTGTTTGTGTATTACAAAGGATCTATTATTGTGTTTACTGATCGCTAAACTATTATGGAACGTCTGTACGAGTATTACAAAGGGTCTACATGTTATATTAAATGTCAAATTGTTATGAATCATTTGAATGAGCATTTCAAAGGATATATTATCATGTGATTGTGATTTCATAAACCGCCTCTGGAATGTTTGATTGGATAATGATTAGCTTTGGCTAATGGCATCCTAAATGGATGACCGGGATGAACACATGATTAGCTTCAGCTAATGGCATCCTAAGTGAATGACCGGGATGAACACATTATTAGCTTTGGCTAATGTCATCCTTAGTGGATGATCTTGATGAACAAATGAATAACTTCAGCTAATGGCATCCTAAGTGGATGATCGGGATGAACACATGATTAGCTTTGGCTAATGGCATCCTAAGTGGATAGCCAGATTTGGGAGTTACGAGTTAGTTTCATGAATTGATGCATTCATGTGTACTATGTTTTGTATATACCAAGTATATGAAAGAACTACGATTGTTATGCTTTAAATAAAGAATAATGTTAGTTCGATTAACGATATTCGAGATGGATGACCGAGTTTGACTATTGTAATTAGCCTTTGTAATTGATGAATTATTAAGGGTGGTATTTATATAAGTAAGGAAATGAAAGAATTATGCTCTTTTGATCCATGAATGAAGTGTAATGTTAATATTGTTTTACTTTTTTTTTTCAAATTGCCTATAATGCTTGAAATTATCTTGTGCTATAACAGGGACAACATACCAACATGGTGCACAAGGAAATTTGTTTCGCAGCTCGCACATTTTGAAAGGAACTATATATTCGCATGTTATGGGTGATATGAGTTCTGTATAAACAAACGTGTTAATCGCTCAATTAGTTGTCCTACCCTTTTTGTAAAGACTTGTAACGAAAAATTCAAATGGAATACGGATGTGCATGTGCTAACATGTAGATATGATGTGTATGAATATATGTATATGGTATCCTTCTTATGAGGATGTTATGTTGAGAAATTACATGAGGTCAGGATAATGAAAGTACTAGTTGTGTAACTTGTCGTTCGACACTCTTGTATGAACTCCTGATGATAACGAGACTAGAATAGGAATGTGAATTTATGAGTATGTCAATATGATGTAATGTAAACCTACGAGTATCAAAATATAATATTATGGGCACATGTATTGAGAATCTGTTTTTTGGGAATGTTGATTTACGATATCCTATGTGGATTCTGCCTTGTTAATGAATGGAATGTAATTATAAATCTGCAGAATGATATGGTGAAAAACATCTAGAACCTAACAATTTATAAAAAAAAAAATTCCATCGATTTTGGCCTTGAAAAAGTCGGGTCGTTACAGGGTTCGTAATTGGAACTCCGATGGGGAATATGGTTAAAACAAATAATATGTATGTGGGAGTGGGGGTTAGTCTAGTTGGGTATGAAACAAAAGTAGACTTGATTTCCTTGGAATTACATGATTTTGACATAATTTTAGGCATGGATTGGTTGAGTAAATACAAGGCTTTGATAGACTGTTATTCTAAAACTTTTACATTCCAAATACCCGAGGATAAGAGGATAGTTTTCGAATGAGAGAGAATTCCCAAATTGACCACCTTAATATCAGTTGTGACAGCTCAGAAACTTCTCAAAAAGAGGTGTATAGGATACCTCGCATACATCTTAAACTTAAATGACAGAGGTCTACGACTGAAGGATATTCCTGTGGTGAAGGAATTCCCGGACGTGTTTCCTGAAGAACTACCAGGACTACCCCTAGAGTCCCACCTATAGCCCAACAACCATACCGGATGGCTCCGACAGAATTGAATGAGCTAAAGACTCAATTGCAAGAGTTGCTAGATAAGGGGTTTATACAGACCAGTAATTCTCCTTGGGAAACATCGGTTCTATTTGTAAACCCATAGACTTTGTATTGACTACCGTCAGTTGAACAAAATAACAATGAAAAATAAGTACTTGTTACCATGGATAGATGATTTATTTGATAAACTAAAGGGAGCGAGAGCGTTTTCAAAAATAGATTTAAGGTCAGGGTATTATCAGATGAAGATTAAAGAGGCGAATGTACCAAAGACCGCATTCAGGACCCGTTAAGGACACTACGGGTTTTTGGTGCTACCGTTTGAGTTGACGAATGCCCAGCCCTCTTCATGGACTTAATGAATCGGGTTTTCCAACCATACCTTGATAAATTTATGGTGATATTCATCGATGATATACTGGTTTACTCAAACTCCTTTAAGGAGCATGAGGGACACTTGAGGCAGGCCTTACAGACCTTAAGAAATCACCAGTTGTATGCAAACTAAGTAAATATGAATTTTGGCTGGAAAGGGAGACATTCTTGGGACACATCATTTTGGTCGAAGGTGTTTTTATAGACCCCCAGAAAGTCGAAGCGGTCTTGAAATGGGAAAGACTGACTTCGGTCACTGAAATACGTAGTTTCCTATGACTTGCAGGATACTACCAGAGATTCATTAAGGGGTTCTCCCTAATTGCATCCCTTTTAACACAGTTAACTAGGAAAGAAAAAAAGTGGTTGTGGTCGAAAAAATGTGAGGAAAGCTTCCAAGAGTTAAAGAGGAGGATCACCACCGCTCTAGTGTTAACACTTCCCTCAGGAACTAAAGGTTTTGTAGTTTATAGTGATGCCTCGGGGAAAGAATTGGGGTGTGTCTTAATGCAACATGGGAAGGTGATCGCCTATGCATCAAGACAGTTAAAGACCCATGAGGTGAATTATCCGGTGCACGACCTAGAATTAGTCGTTATAGTATTCGTCTTGAGGATATGGAGATATTATTTATATAGGTCTTGAACCCAAATCTTTACTGATCATAAAAGTCTGAAGTATTTGATGTCGCAAAAGGAGTTGAATATGCGACAAAGAAGATGGATATAACTCATTAAGGATTATGACTGCACCATAGAATACCACCTTGGGAAGGCAAACGTAGTGGTAGATGATCTCATTCGCAAGAATAAAGCCACCCTGAGTAAGCCAACAGTGTGGAAGGAATGATAATTGGCAGAATTGAAAGAGATGGGTGCAGAATTGGGCATTAATTCAGGAGGCAAATTGTTAGCATAACTGTTGGTGCGACCAACGTATCGTGAACAAATACTACAAGCCCAAATCCGTGATAATGAGGGGTCCAAGATTAGGAAGAAAATGGAGGTTGGGGAAAAAAACTCAGTTTCGAGTAGCAGATGATGGGTCATTGATGATGGGACAATGGCTGTACGTGCCTGATGACGAGACAGTTAAACAGATGGTTCTATGAGAAGCGCATGAGTCTAAATTCTCCATACATCTCGACAACTTTAAGATGTATCAGGACCTAAAACATCTTTATTGGTGGCCTAATATGAAGAGGGAAATAGCCGAGTATGTGTCCAAGTACGAAGTATGTCAACAACTTAAAGTAGAACACCAAATACCTGCGAAACCATTACAGATTCCAGAATGGAAGTGGGGGATGATCATCATGGATTTTGTGTTAGGATTTCCCAAATGAAGGAAAGGGAATGATGCAATATGGGTCATCGTAGACCGCTTGATGAAATCCGCAATATTCCTGCCTATAAAGATGATCGATTTGGTAGAAAGCTTGCCAATGTTTAAATAAATGAGGTGACACGGCTCTATGAGATTCCAGTATCCATTGTCTTAGATCAGGATCCTAGGTTCACCTCCCGACTTTAGCCGAGCATACAACACGCCTTGGGGACAATATTGGATATGAGCATTTCATCCCCAAACTGATGGCCAGTCGGAAAGAGTCATCCAAGTCTTGGAAGACTTATTACGGGTATGTATACTAAAATTTAGAGGAAACTGGGAGGAACACATAGCATTGGTGGAGTTCACGTACAATAATAGTCACCAAGCCATAATAGGGATGGCCCGGTACAAAACCTTGTATGGTAGGAGGTGTAGGACTCCTTTATGTTGGGAAGAAGTCGGAGACCGGAAGTTGTATAGCGCAGATTTGGTTCAGGTCACCACTAAGAAAGTGAGAACCATAAAGGATCGCATTAAAATCGTACAGGATAGACAGAAAGAAGTATGTTGATGTGAGGAGAAGACCCCTCGAGTTTAGTGTAGGGGATCAAGTATTCCTGAAGGTAGCCCCGTTGAAGTACATGTTGCTATTTGGATTGAAAGGGAAGTTAACTCCCCGCTTCATTGGACCCTTCAAAATTTTGCAGCGAATCGGGCTAGTAGCCTATAAAATAGACTTGTCCCCGCAGTTAACCAAGGTCCATGACATGTTCCATGTCTCCTTGTTACGAAAGGCTGACGTGGATCCCACCCGAATCCTAGCTCAAGTTCCGGTAAAAGTCAAGGAAGACTTAACTTTCGAATTGAGGTCCACAAGGATATTGGATCGAGGAGTGAAGGAATTATGGAACAAAAGGATTTCCATTGTCAGAATCTTATGGCGAAACACCTAAATTAAAGAAGAAACTTGGGAGAGGGAGTCTGAAATGAGGAAAAAGTACCCTGATCTATTTGAACTACCAGGTATGGATTATGAAACCTCTTAAATTTTGAGGATGAAATTCATATTAAGGGGGGGGGGAGAAAGTAAACACACAACAAAAAGAGAAAGAAAGGTAAAGCTATAAATGACTCCACCATCGCTGCCGATTTCCACAGTTTTTCGTTGCTGATTTTTGAATCGGCAGTGACACAGTTTTAGTTGCCGATCTCTGAATCGACATTGACATAATTTTCGTTGCTGATTTCTGAATCAGCAGTGACTTAGTTTTCACTGACGATGTAAAACCCAACAAAAATTAGTGTTGGACCAACCTATTCTAAGTGAGAATAATAGAGGACATGATCAGCCTTAGAGAAACTAAAACAAGGAGAAGAACCCTTTTAAACCAGCCTCAAACACCCCCACCTCATTTAAGGGGGGGTATAAATGCAAGGAGAGAGAGAGAGTGACCCTTGCTCTTCCCCAAAATTGACCAGCTGCATGCAGCAAACCCTCTCTCTCTTCCCAAAGAGAAGACCCCCAACCCAGCTACATGCATCCCTCTTGAACCTTAGAGAGGAAAGAAGAGTTAAAGAGTACCAAAAACTGGTTGAAACCATGACAAGAGAGGGTATGTAACAGGTCGGCTGGTGCAACTACAGAAGGAAGGAAAAAACGAAACTAGAGAGGAAGAAGTAGTAGAAAACTATGGGTAGAGGGGGGAGAAAAACTTAAATCCCTTCCTAAAACTACTGAAAACAGTAAGGTGTGAACCAAATCTTTTCTCCTCCTATTCTTTGGACCTTAGAACCGAAAAAAGAAGAAGAAGACACTAAGAAAATGACCTAAGACATATAGACCAGTTGTGAAGGAAACCAAAACTAACTAAAAGGACAAGAAAATAGGGATGAATAGGGGCCAAATTTCCAAAACAATTAACACAGAAAAAATGAATAGATTGAATGGACAAAACTTGGTAAATGGTCGGCAATAACTGAAGGGTTAGTCAGATTGCATGTTGGAACCGAAATGCATGTAGATGTCCATACTTGAAAATTGTATGATTCTGATGGATTCTAAGAAAAAATTGTATGCTGGAAACAAAATGCATGTAGATGTTCAAGCTGAAATTGTATGATTTTTCTAGATTTTAAAAAAAAATGTAAGATGGAATCGAAATGCATGTAGATGTTCATGCTTGAAAATTGTATGGTTCTGCTAGATTCTAAGAACAAATTGTATGCTGGAACCAAAATGCATGTAGATGTTCGTGCTGAAATTGTATGATTCTGCTGGATTCTAAGAACAAATTGATGCTAAAACCAAAATGCATGTGGATGTTCATGCTTGAAAATTGTATGATTCTGCTGGATTCTAAGAACAAATTGTATGCTGGAACCGAAATGCATGTAGATGTTCATGCTTAAAATTGTATGATTCTGCTGGATCCTAAGAACAAATTGTGGTGTCGGCGGCGAATTAGTTTTCGCTGTTGAATTGTGGTGTCAGCAGCGAATCAGTTTTTGTTGCCAAATTGTGGTGTCAGCAGCGAATTACTGAATTGTGTTTTCAAAAGTGTGAATTAGTTTTCGTTGCTGAATTATGGTGTTGGCAGCAAATCAGCTTTCGCTACTGGATTATGGTGTTGGCAGCAAATCAGTTTTGTGTTGTCGGCAGCGAATCAGTTTTTGCTGCCAAATTATGTTGTTCGCAAGGATTCAGTTTTCGTTGCCGAATTGCGGTGTCAACAGTGAATCAGTTTTCGGTGCCGAATGGTGGCGTCACCAGTGAACCGGTTTTGTTAACCATCATGTTTTCCAGCGAATCAGTTCGCTAACAAATCCGCGTCACCAGCGAACCAGTTTCGTTGACGATCCTGTATTCCAGCGAATCAGTTCGCTAACAAATCCGCGTCACCAGCGAACCAGTTTCGTTGACGATCCTGTATTCCAGCGAATCAGTTCGCTGACAAATCCATGTCACCAGCGAACCAGTTTCACTCACGATTCTGTGTTCCAGCAAATCAGTTCGCTGGCGAATCTGCGTCACTAGCGAACCAAATTTCGCTAACTAACTTCTGCAGCAGATTTACGTAGTTGAATGGGTGTGGTGATTAAAATGATTGCATTATGTGATTGTAATATGTGGAACACTTGAATATGAACTTGTGTATGCTTGAGACATGCATGGTAACGAGTTGTGCAATTACTGAATATGAATGTATTGATTTGTAGCCATCAATGTTTTAAGTGGTGCGATTGGGATCGAACGTTCGTTAGGACAAGGAAACCCCACAGGTGGAACAAGTAGGTGGTTTTCACCTTCCTCTTTCTTAATGCTAATTTATGAAATGTTTTATTATGAATGTCATAATATCACGTTAGTATAAATACCAACCTATCAAGGGAGTATTTGTTAATGAATAAATGATTCGCTTCGGCTAATGGCATCCTAAGCGGATGACTGGGATGAATAAATGATTAGCTTCGGCTAAGGCATTCTAAGTGTATGACCGGGGTGAACCTAAGAGGATGGCAGGACGGCTGGATTTGAGAGTTATGAGTTAATTACAAGAATTGATACGTTCATGTGTAATATGTTTTGTATATACCAAGTATATGAAGGAACTATGATTGTTATTCTTTAAATAGAGAATAATGTTAATGCTTTCATTAGACTATATAATTGCTTATCATTAATTGTTTATAATTTTTGTAAATATTTGAACTGCAACAGGGATGTCACACCAACGAGGTGCCTAGGAACCCCATTACATGGAAACCTACTTATGCAAGAAATCATGTAGTCGCATTTTAAATCACGATATATTTTGTAGGAACATAGTGTACTAAATGTATAACTATTACTCCATACTTTTGTTTAAATATGTGATGTCTATTAGTAGTATAAGAATGTGAACTTATGATTATGTACGTATATTATAATGTAGACTTATAATCATGCAAACGTAATATGATGTGTATGTGTACGAACTGCTTTTAATGAATTGTTAATTGGTGTCTCGCTTATGGATTATACCACGATAATGAGTGAAAACCGGTTTATAAATTCTCGGAATGATATATATATATAATCTCTACAAATTTACCGTTGTTTTTGGCTTTGAAAAGTCGGGTTGTTACAGTAGCCTATGTGCACTGGTGATTTCTGTCGAATACGGTATCACCAGCGAGTTAGTTTTCGTTGCCAAATTTTGTGGCACCAGCAAGTTAACTTTCGCTGTTGAATTTTATGGTACCAACGAGATAATTTTTGCTGTCGAATTCTGTGTCACCAGCAAACTAGTTTCACTGGCGATTCTGTGTTCCCTTGAAGCAGTTTTTTGACAAATCTACGTACCAGGGAACCAGTTTTTCACTAATGAATTTACATCACCAGGGAACCAGTTTCGCTGACGATTCTGTGTACCAGTAAACCAGTTTTCACTGACGAGTATGTGTCACCAGCGAACCAGTTTCGCTGACGATTCTGTGTTCCAGCGAATCAGTTTGCTGACAAATCTGTGTCACTAGAGAACCAGCTTTCATTAATGATTTTCTGCGACAGACTTACATATTAGAATTGGTTCAATGATTATAATGATTGCATTGTGTGATTGTAATATATGGAATGCTTGAATGTGAACATGTGTATTCTTGAAATATGTATAGTGATGAGTTGTGTGATTACCGAATGTAAATGTATTGATTTATGACCATTGATGTGTTAGGTTGTATGACCGAGATCAGACCTTCGATAGAACAAGACATCCTATAGGAGGAACAGGTAGGTGGTTTTCACTAAGGTTGTTAAAATCACGTACCGTTTTAACGATTTCAACAAAATACATGAACTGATCTAAAGTAAATGTTTCCTTGCTCCAGCTGTCGCGCCTATTGGCTATTAACCAGCTGAACATTAAATCGGCTTCCTTTCATACTTTTCAATGAGAACACCGTCTGAACTTTGAACATTAAATCTCTAATCTCCTTCTCAAAGGGCTTCGTTTTCTCCAGGGAAGAGGCTTTTTGGAGTGAAGCTTTCACCTGCTGTCTCGGACTCTCGCGTATATGAGGCATTATTTGAAACAAAAGCTAACATGTGCCATCCCATTTTGAACCTCAAGAAACCCCCAGAAACCAGAAAACCCCTCTTTTTTTTTTTCTCTTTTTTCTCTCTTTCAATCAAAGAAGAAGAAGAGATGGAAGCGATACTAGTAGACTGTGTAAACTGTAAACCACAGTCTTCGCCATTTCATGCATCGAAACGCCATATTCATGTGCGAACGGCTCTGCGCCGAGTTCCCTTTCGAGGTATCCCAAAAAGCTCCAATTTTTTTTCTTAACTTCGACCCATTTTGTTTAGTCTCTAAGAAACAACAAGAAAATTGAAGGGATAATCTTTCACAGGTTGCAAACACAGTGTCTGTAATTTTTATTGGTTTCTCAAGAACAGTTAGGGGTCTTACTATTTACTGGCAAGATTGGTTATCTTTCTTTTTCTTTTTGATAATTTTATGGCGATTCGGGACTGATTGGAGCTCCACGTGGCTTTAGTTTTTCCTATTTTTTTTTTGGGAAACACTGAAACAAAACGTCCGAAATTCTGATGTGTTATGTGAATTTAACATTTGAAAATAACTAAATTTGTAGAATTTATCTAAAAAAGGGCTAAGGTTTTGATACCTGTAAGTTATGGAATTTTGGGCTAATCGGAAGACGATTTTTATTGGATTTGTTTACTCACTGCTTGCTTCACTGCTGCTATAGAATCAAACTACGAAGATAGCTAGATGAAACCTGGAGTCTTGGTTTACGAAATATCTTAACTAGTTGCATGTTCATTTTGACAATGTTTCCTCAAAATTTGAGGATATGCTTTCTCACTCATCCCTTAACAGTTCCTCTATCTTCATAATCTATTTTGACACAAATGTTATATGTTTATGCAGTTTTCTTTTTGTTGTACTAAATTTTACCCGACTTCAAAATAATTGCATTTGTTTATGCGGACAAATTTGCAATTGTTAGCAGGGTGTTATCTGCAAAATAATCAAGCATACTCTACGTATCATATTCTAAAAGGTAGTATGCATCTTCGTGTTTTCAGCTTTCAGATAGTTGTTAACTTAGGATGATCTTAATTTATTTAGTCATTGTTTTCTTTCTTGTCGTGGATTTTTTTTCCCTCTCCTATTGATCTATTAAAAGCATTGTGTATTCATGTATCTTTCAGCTTTTTTCTTTTTGTTATTATTTGTAGGAACACAAATGGCTCAATCCCGCTACTTGATTGCGATATCATGCTTTCAAATGGATCTTCTAAATGAAGTTGAAGCTGCATTATGTCCTACTAATGAGCCTGGTTTAGAGGTGCCTATTGAAACTCTTAAATAAAAATTGTTTGCCTTTTCTTTAGTACCTTTCATCCACAAAACAGACTGTTTTTATTCGATGCATGCAATTCCTTATGATTTTACGATTTTACGATCCGAGTTTATTTTGTATTTTATATACCGTGTCAAAAATGTGTTTTTGACATCCTTGGTTTCCACCTTCCTATTACATAATGCTAGCTTATGAAATGTCTTATTACGAATGACATAATATCGTGTTAGTATGAATACCAAGTCGTCTGGGAATTGTTCATTTTGAGTTTGATGATTAATGGCATTCTAAGTGAATGGTCGGGATAAATTGATGATTAACTTTGGCTAATGACATCTGAAGCGGATGGCCAGGATGAATAGATGATTAGCTTTGGCTAATGGTATCCTAAAGGGATGGTCGGGTTGTGATTGATGATTAGCTTCGGCTAATGGCATCCTAAGCGGATGGCCGGGATGAACAGATGGTCGGGTTGTGATTGATGATTGGCGTACCAAGTGAATGGCCGGTTATGTTTGATGATTAGCTTCGGCTAACGACGTCCATAGTGGATGGCTAGATTTGAAAGTTATAAGTTAGTTTCGAGAATTGATGCGTTCATGTGTACTATGTTGTATCAAATATATGAAAGAACTATGATTGTTACGCTTTAAACTTACGCTTTATAAGTTAGTTTCGAGAATTGATTGTTTTCCTTTAACTATTTATTTGTTTATCATTATTTGTTTATAATTCTTGTAAATATTTGTATTGTAGTAGGGATGTCACACCAATGAGGTACCTAGGAACCCCATCTCACGGGACCCTACTTTTACAAAGAACCATGTAGTCGCATTTTAGATCACGATGTATTTTGTATTAACAAAATGTATTAAATGTATAACTATTATTTGATACTTTTGTTTCAACTCGTAATGACTATTATTAGTATAGGAATGCAAACTTATGACTATGTACATATAATATAATGTAAACTTGTAATTATGCAAATATGATGTTAGGTGTATGTGTGATAACTACTTTTTATGGGTTGATTGATGTTATTACATATGGACTGTGCCTCGTTAATGAATGGAATCGGTTTATCAATTTCTAGAATGATATTGTGATGAACAAAAACAATTACCGTTGTTTTGGCTTTAAAAAAGCCAGGTTATTACAACTTCATTATACTCAGACATGATGATTAGAAATATGAAAGTTACATGGAAATTTCAGGTCGTTACAACATCTGACAATCTTCAAACTATTGTCATCCTAACTGGAACCTCTAGTTACTAATAGTTCACACAGGAACTCCTCCTAGGAGTTTGCAGGCTCTCCAACTCTTCAAGGACCAATTCTCCTCGAGAATTTCCTACACACTCCTCGTGTGTCAAGAGTATGTTCTGCGAAACTCCGTGTAATCTCCTTAGCTGGTTGGCACACTTGCTTCAATATAATTGATGCTTTTATGTTCTGAAACTCTCCTCCGAAGCACACAACACAAGACTTTCTTTAGACTTAACCTTCCTTATATGCATGTCTTATGTGATAAGGATAATCTACAAGTTTCCTAGTCTGTCACGTTGGTAACAGACTGCTAACATGTTTTACAAAAACACTGATAAAGTTATCTTTGGATAATTTTTTCTACTCTATTTGATCTTGTCTCTTAAATAATCTAAACTAATCAGATAATTACAGAGAAGATAATGCTAACTCATCTTGATAAACTTCTATCTTAGCTAAATTATCTTTTTACTAATCATAAAAGGATCTTCACTAATTTAAGCCAACAAAATGACATTTACACCTATGATTAATCTAATTGGCATCTCTAGTGAATCCTTTGTGTTGGTGGGCTGGTCTATATCACCAAGGGATAGAGACAGATAGATAAAAGTTCAAGCTAAAGAACACAAAAGCCTATCTTGTATGCTAGAGTGGTGTGACAAGAAATTGATAAGTTAAAAAAAATAATCAATGATTGGCAAGCTTCAAAAAGAGAGGAGTGTTAACGCTAAAAGAATGTAAGATGAAAGATAAGGATTGTTGCTTTCATACAATGTTGTTAGAGGTGAGTGTTGGCAAGAAAAGAGCTTTAAAGGCTTAAACAAGAGGCTAATGAAGTATCTATTATTCCTATTGGTGATTCAAGGTTGAATCTTCTTGAAAAGAAAGGAAATGATACAATCCATGCAAGAGTTGAATAATCAAATTTGGATTTTGGCGTAATGTTTCCTACTGTCCAGTTTTATGCTAACAAACATAACTCTTGATCCGACCTAGGATCAAACTAAAATTTTACCAAATGTTTCCAAAGGTATTGTTCTATATTAGGTTACAATTTCAAGTCATGTAAACCTCGGAAATAAACTTGTATATTAAACTGAAAACAATATAGATAAAAAAAGAGAGAGATATAACTCCAATTATAAAAAGAAAAAGGAATGGGGCAAAAATAAAACATTTAAATAAGTGAGGCCAAAGTGTAATTAAGAAAAAT
>Ga0307510_10004699_pt1 | contig 16131 bp, 10 predicted proteins | sample 12_EM_MG_FD_207224 | JGI IMG/M metagenome (GOLD analysis project Ga0307510, IMG submission 207224) | Populus trichocarpa ectomycorrhiza microbial communities from riparian zone in the Pacific Northwest, United States - 12_EM | ecosystem: Host-associated > Plants > Roots > Unclassified | place...
TCACAACGGTTCGTTCGTTCGGTCGTAGGTGTAGGTGCGGCGGGGTTCGTAGATAGACAACCACCACAGACAGACAAGGTACAGACACGGTACAGACACGGAAATGCAGACAGGACAGATATAACGGACAGACATACATCCAGCCTAAGCAGATTAGTTGACAGGCAGGTATGCAGACAAACAGACAGACAAAAGTGACACAGACAGGTGGCCCGGAGAGGGCCCAGACGAGACGTGGGCGTGGGCGTGGCCAAAAAAAAAAAAGAAAGAAAACTCCACAAAAATGTTGGAAACCTTGTTTTGTGAAAATTTGACACGTACGCAACGCAAACGCGAAAAAGGGCCGGAAGACGGGTGGTAACATGCGTGCGTTGCACGGCGAAGTGGAGGAGTGTGGGAGCGGTGTGGTGCGGGTGAGAGTTCCAGGAGGCGCAAAGCGGGACCGATGCGCCGCGAGAATCGGGAATCGCGGGTGCTTGGCAGGGCTTGTGGATGCGCAACTTACCATCATGTCCAAATTGCTTTGGGCCCCCGATTGCCACGCAACGCCATCGCCGCACTTACGACCCCATCCATCCAATTAACTTCTGCTAACTACAGTAGAAAGGAAGCAGAAAAAACATACACAGAGAGAGACCAAACCCAAAAGAAGAAAAAAACAAACAAACAGAAAAGCCTGGACCTTCGATTTACCTTTTTTATTTCACGCGATCGTCGGGAGGGATGAGAAGAGAGTTTGTGCGAACTTGGGGCTTGAACGTGCAAACGAACTTTTCTCCATTACGGTCACGGTACTCGTACTGCACCGACTGTGCCACCGAACGACGAAGCGTTTCTTTCCTCTTTACAGTAAGCAGTAAAAAGCGCCGGATCGTCCACCACGGAGAGCCAAGCCCACCGGTCAAGTCCCTACAGTAGATCTTTCAGATACATTTCATCATCGTCTTGTGATATTTGTGATAAGTAATGGTATAACAAGTTCACTTCTAGTGCAGACAGATGGGGAAAGCAACAAGGCCAGAAAAGAATTACACGCACAGCATGAGGAAGGTATACAGAAATAAAAAGTGAGGGGAGGGGGAACTTTTGGGAAGGTGAGGAAGCAATGTCAATCGGGTTCGCATCGTGAGTGGGTTCGTAAATAATATGAAGCATGCGTCATGAAACCGCCATCGGCAGCGGCGAATACAGTGTGAAGAGAGGATGAAAAAAATAGCAACAGGCATCGGTCCGGGAATAAATTGTCATGAGATGAGTCTTTGTGTGAGAGTGTGTTAAAAATACGCCTGTAAAACCCATAGACCCCATGGAGATCCGAGAAAGAGGGGGGAAAGTGAAAGGGAAAAGAAGCCCGCGTGTGTGTCTGTATGTGCGCGTGTGCAGGCAATAATAATTCGTGTGTGGGAGAGCGAGTGCCACAAATCAAACCCGACGTAGTTGCCGTCATGCCCTCAGCCCCAGGCCTCGGCCCCCGGTCCCCCCAACGAAGGGGGGGGGGGGAGTCCTAATGTCGGCGATAGATGCGACGACGGCTGGGACGATGTATCCATGTATCCGCTCATGCCCCGTCAGACCCGCGGGTGCCATCTGGGTTCGCAACGAAGAGCGACGGCCGCGGGACGAGCCCATAGCGGACCGCGGGGCGTGGCGCCACGGGCGACGTGCGCTCTTCTCTGCGTCGGGTGTTCGTCGGTGGGGGTGGTGGCGCGCTCTCGCGGGACATTCGGCGTTCGAACGCACGGACGCGCTCGGCGACACCGGGCGACTGTGGACTGCGGTCCTCACCCTCAACATGAACCTCGTCGGTGTACACGGACGGCGGCGACGCTGTTTCTGGGAACTCGGTGTTGGGGGTGGCGGCACCGGATGGGAGAGGCGAGAGTATCATAGGTGAATCGAACGAATATGAGGAACTCTCCGTCCGTGATGAATGGTACGTGAGTTCACCGCGTACGAATAGCGTTCGCGACTGGTGAGTGCCACCCGCACCCGCACCGTCCCCGGAAGTGACGCCAAAGTCGTCTTCGAGAGAATACGCACCCGTGAGCGGCGTGTGATGCGACTCCAGCGTCCCTTCGCGTTGAATGATGTCCATCGTGCCTCCCAGGCGCTCGAGCGTCTCCGTGTTGGCTGTTTGCAGCGACGATGCGGACCGGCCGTGCACCGCCTCGCGGTACAGCGTTAGTCTTCGCGTTGGGGTGCCCGAGCGCGCGCGGTTGGCGGCGACGCCAAGGGGTGGTGTCCTTCGCTGGGATTGCGCCGGTTCTGGGAGTGCATCAGAGGAGCGTTGTGAGTGAGCCGATTCGTCAATGGTGAGCAATCGCGGCATCGGATTGGGGTCTCGGAAGTCGATGAAGCCACCTGACAGTCGCGCCGACGATTCTGTGCCCCTTCGCTCGAGTAAGGGTGTTTTTGTAAAGCGTGCCCACCACGAATTACTGCGCCGTATTGGTTCGTTCGGCGGCGGGTTCGGGTCCGGGTCGAGGATCGAGGAGAGCCTGGGAGAACGCGCCGCGCTTTGAGATGAACCTGATCCCGCGTTCTGGTCCGAGTTCGAGTTCGAGTTGGTATTGTGCGAGGACGACGAATTCGAAAGAGAGTTTTGTGATACCTGCTCCACCAAAGGTGACAGTGGCACGAAGTCGGTCGAGTGTGGCAGCGCTGTGCGCAGTGCTGGTGGTCTTGCCCCCTTGGGGAGGCGATCCTTGCGCTCGGGCTCAGGCGGGTGGGGGGGCTCGGGCTCTGGTTCGGAATCATAGTCGTGCTGGGCCTCCACTGCCGCATTTTGTTCCGAGAAGGGGTCGGTGTAGGGATGCGACGGACCAGAGAGCGCAAACCCGTCCTGCGACCGTTCTGGCAGCTCGTCACGCGCAAGCCCCTCGGCCATGAGCGCCACCTCTGGCGAGAATGGATCGCCGCCTATCTTTTCCCAATCGATCGTCGCCGATGGCACCCGCGAATGCGGAGCAGAGCCCGATCCACGCGCGAGGTTGCGGATAGATGCAAAACGTTCCGTGATGGCGTGCGATAGCCCACGAATACTGGAGCGCGTGCTGCGACCACCGAAACTAGATCTATTACCGGATCCTTCGCGACTCACACCGACCCACTCGAAGCTGCGGTCTTCGTCGGCAAGGATGTCTCGCCGTGACCGGTTCATGTATCGCCGTGACCGAGCAAGGCCGGTCATGCTGAGAATCCAAAGAGGCATCGCCAGGATCCGGGGGCTGCTCACATCACGAGTGCCGACGATGCGGATGGCTGTGACAGAGTGCGGATCTTCATCGTCATCATCGAGGGGGTTGAATGCGGCCCCCAAACGGGCCTGCCGCCGGCGCAAGTACCACGCAGTCAGTGCTACGATTCCAACAAGTCCAACGGTACCTAGGACTGCGCCAAGGACGATGGCGACCTTTTTCGATGAAGATCCACTTAAAGCTCCTGGTCCATCATTGCCACCTCCACCGGTGCCAGTGCCAGACGGCCGGCCACCGGTTGGTGAGTTGGTGCCGCTCCCACCTGGTCGAGTTTGGCTTGGGTCTGAACTACCGGAAGGGTTGCCAGTCGTTGGAGATGAACCAGGTGGATTAGTGACGGTTTGTGAAGGGTCTGGGGGGAGGGTAGTGCGTGCTGGAGGGGCTGTCATGGGCGAGAACGTGGGCTGGTATGTCGATGAGTCAGGATTATAGACCTGCAGCGGTGCGCTGGCAGGCGCATCATCACCAAAACCTGTTTAGAACATTATTAAATTACAAGCGGAGGCCTTAGAGAGAGGCGACGTACCGAATCCGAACACAACTTGTCCCCCAGCATTGACCGCGAAGTGGTCCTTCCTTGCTCCAATCTGGGAAAGGGCAGGCACGGATGTCCAAGTCATTGGACTTTGTGAAGGGTCGAGGATCCAGCCGTCAGCAAAGGTCGACTGGTAGGCAGCGTCGGTCCCTCCGTGGATAAGAATACGACCATCGTCGAGCAATACGATCGCGAAGGCAGCACGGGGGCCGGGTAGATTCGAATCATCGACGTGAGCCAGGACCCATGTCAAAGGGTACTTTGTCGTGTCAAGGATCCAAATAGTGCTGAGGGGAACGAGTTGGCCCTGTGAAATCCCACCGAACACGAGAAGGCGCCCATCCAACAGGATGACGGCAGTGTGACCGAAGATGCCAGGGGGGGCATTTTCAGAAGGTAGTTGGACAAACGTAGGAACGGAGGGAACGAAGACAAAATGGGTGTCGAATGTGTTGCCCGACCCGTCTGCGGCCTCGCCACCGATTATGTAGATTGACCCATTGATTGAGGCAGTAGCGTGGCGCATCCGGCGTTGAGGCTCGCCTGCCCAACTGTGGGGAAGGGTAAGAAACGTGGGCGCGCTGCGGTCAGCTACGTTGAGGAGTCCAGCAGAGTCATCGCTGTCGAGAAGGACGAGGCTGGACTGTGGGCCTGTGTTGCCTCCGAAGATGAGGCAAAAGGATGAGTTGAACGCGGAGAGGGTGTGCCAGGCGAGGGCGAGGCCTTGGGACGAAATAGATGCGTTCTGAGAACCGGAGATGTATTCCCATGGTGGGTCGGAGGAATCGAAGGGAGAGGAGAGGGACAGGAAGAGTAGGTCATTGTTCCAAGGAGCAGAATCGTACCCGTAGGCGTTGTACTGGTCCGTTTTACCACCATAGACGAAGAGGGCATCGTTAATGATGGCGACGGCTTGTGCCCATCTGTAGAGAGTGGTTGTAAACGCGTGGCTCTGGAGAGGGCGCCGAGAGAACAAGGTACGAACCTGGGGACAGCTGTATATGCAGCCGAAAGGTCAAATAAGGGAAAGAAGAGACCAAGAAGGGGCAATGGCCGCATAATTAGTTGTTTGGAGGGGAGCCGTCGAAAGAGAGAGAGAGAAAGAGACAAGTTAAATTAGATGTTCGTGAATCGTCAAGATCGTCAGGGGAAAGCAAGGCAGAGCAAGAAGCCTAGCCTCAACACAACCTCGGCGGCTTCGGTCGAGTTGACAACTGCACAACCCCAACTTGCCTTTTTCGGGAATCCGCCCACAAAGTCATCCCGGCCCACTCGGCCTTACAATAAGGGCTGTACAGACTCTGTGCAATCACGGACACTCGCTTTGATGAATTCGAGGAATCGATACACCACCATCAAAAGCATACTACCTGGGGATCCTTTCCCCGTGTACCCAGGGAATCAATTGTTAATTGTTGTTAATAATTATTCGCAATTTGGAAGCGAAATAGATAAGATTAGATGTTATCATCCAATATTCTGGTACGTTCTAGCACCCTCTCTGACCTTCGGAGGTGTTTCCGCTCCGCTACGCCAGGTCATATAACTTTCACCTCTCATCACAGCGGCTTGTTCCTTCCATCATACCAACAACACCATCCCTTCTCTTTCATCAGTATCATGGGCGCTGACTATTACAAGCTACTTGGCATCAGTAGGGATGCCTCGGATGATGACATCAAGAAGGCATACAAAAAAATGGTGTGTCATTCTCCTCCCCATCTCGCACTTCTAACATCTCCGAATCACAGGCATTGAAATGGCACCCTGACAGAAACGCAGGTAGTGAAGAGGCATCACAAAAGTTCAAACAGGTGCGACATTTCCACTACTCTCATTTTGTCCCCCTCTCTCGAAAATTTCACTTACGTCCATCGTTTCAGATATCAGAGGCCTTTGAAGTCCTCAATGACAAGCAGAAACGCACAATATACGACCAATTTGGAGAGGAAGGACTCAAAACTGGTGGCCCCTCTCCCGGCGCAGGAGCTGGACCCAGCCCGTTCGAGGGTTTCAGCGGCGGCTTCCCTGGGGGCGGAGGCACGACGTATACTTTTACATCTGGCATGCCTGGAGGTAGAGGGAGTTTCTCGCCGACGGACCCTATGAAGATCTTTCAGTAAGTTCTTCCTCTTGCTTATTCTACGTTCACATGCCAATGCACCTTTCGCAGGGCAATGTTCGGTCTTGGGGGCTTAGGAGGGATGGGCGGGACAAGCTTGTTTGACGAAGACTTCCAAATGGGTGGCCCTTCACCCTTTTCCACCTTCCGCAGTGGGTCTGGAAGGATGCCAGGGGGCATGGACGATAGCGGCAGCATGCGGTCTGCCCGAACCACAACGCAGCCTGCCCCGAAAAGCGAAGCACGAAGCGAAACGACACGCCCCCTCAAGCTCTCCCTCGAAGAACTTTATGGTGGTACGACGAAACACATGAAGGTATCACGGCGAAAACTCGATGGCTCTACCGAGGAGAGGGTGTTGGAGATCGTCGTCCAACCCGGCTGGAAGGAGGGTACCAAGATCCGTTTCCCGCGTGCGGGCAACGAGTCCGCCGGCGGCAGTTCCCCCGACCTCGTATTTGTCGTGGAAGACAAGCCGCATCCACGCTTCACGCGATCGGATGATGACCTCATCGCAAGGGTTCAGGTCCCGCTCGTCGAAGCCCTCACGAACGAGGGTGGAGCGAAGAAGCAACTGGAACACCTCGATGGGCGGAAACTACAAGTCCCAGTTCCGGCTGGTGTGGTGAAACCAGGGCAAGAGACAAGGATCGCAAGCCAGGGTATGCCGATAAGGACGAAGGGTGCAAGCGGAAAGGGTGATTTGCTGGTAAGGTGGGAGGTGAAATTTCCTGACAAGTTGACGTCGGCGCAGAAGGAGGGTATTAGGAAAGTGCTGGGATAATTTCTTTATTCTTACCGTATGCAACCATGCACTCTGACATATGTTTAGACTTCTATGAACTGCACACTTTGTACATCACCATCACCGTAGCATTTTATTATCGCACTAAATACCGCACATACGTCATTTCAATTTTTTCCATGAGCAACGGACCGTAGATTCCGTGAACAGGGGAGAGGGCACATGAAATATGAAATCATCCAATATTTATTCGGCCAAGGGACAACCTCGGAGCTCTGAGGTTGCCCATCAACGACGACGTTGACCCTCTCGTCACCTCACGTCGCCATGTCAGAACAGCAACCCTTGCTCGCAAGCAGCACCAGCAGCACCGATGAGGTCCATGGCTCTCTTATAAGGCGCTCCTGGAACGCGATGTCCGAGATCCTCTCACCCTTCTCCCCTGGCGCCCTCGCCAAACTCCCGAAGAAACCCCGCCGTCCGTCGCGCTACACCCGCGCAGATGCGATTCCGGACGTCGAGCCGACGGAGGAGGGAGGGCAGATGCCTACGGTGCGGGACTATCACTCCATCACGGTGCCGCCGCAAGTGCGGGTGCCCAAGAAGACTGCGACGCCAGTGAGGGTCGAGAGCAAAGTCTGGTTTGCGAATGAGCGCAGTGCGTATCCTTTTTTTTTTTTTTTCTCCTTTCACTCTTTAGTATCTCTCTGGGATTACCATTTCCTGCTTTCTCTGGCCTCCTTTTTCGTTTTGACGGGCGACTTTTTTTTTGCTTCGGAGATGTAGACGCTGACTCTTGCTCCTTTAAGCATGGGTATCGTATATCAATATGTCCGTTTTGATAGGCACACTCGCCGTGGCGCTTTTCAACGCATCGAAGGATCCCATCGCACGCAGCTTTGCGTATGTATACGCCCTCGTCAGCGTTGGTATCATGGTATGTGTTTGGACGTTCTCGCGCTTCTCAAATCTTTTCCTCTTTCTCTCCATATGATTCGACTCATCCGTTCATCTACCATTGTTGGCATTTCGTAGGTATATGGCTATGCGCTGTATCAGCATCGTATCACCATGATTCGCAGACGTGATCCGGGTAACTTTGGTGCGTCCTTCTTATCTTTGCTGACCGTGGGAATACCTAAGTGAGCTTGGCTTTCTTTCCTGATTTTAGATCAAATCGCTGGCCCTGTTATCATCAGCGCCTTGCTTTTCTTTGCCCTTCTGGCTAACTTTATCCTCCGAGGTACGCTTCGTTTCTCATCTGATGATGCTCCGCTCAATATGCCCGGTCCCTTGTGATTTAGTTCGCGAACTGTAAGTTTGGCCCTATGCGTAAGCCTTTGCTTCGATCTAACTGTGCCTTCCTTTGCAGGCGGAGAGAGGGTGTCACTATTCCCGGCCTTGCCTTTTTGGCGCCATATATTTGAGCCATGCTTTCGATTCTTGTCCTTTTGGCAGGGCGCTTTGCAGGTATACATGCGTCCAAGCGCCTTGGTTCTCTCTTCTGATATGTTTGTCATTGATGAACCTCGATGGTTAAGGGTGCGATTGATAACAGCTATTGTGAATCATGCAGTCGAAGATGAGCTTTTCATGTTTCCAAGTGGAGGTTTCCCGTGTTCCATTAAAGCTAGTGTCCAGAACTGTACAACATCATACAAATGAAACGTCGCTGTGCTGGTCCCGAGAGTCGTCCGTCAGGATTCATGAAAGAACCCATCAGTTCTCGAAATGTTAGCAGTGCCCAAGTCCTCTGACCACTAATATTTGGTGCAATCCAGAAGTTACACGCGACGCATGCCATCGTGTATTTCCTCCGAAACATCCGCACCGTATTCTCAGTTCCGACTAGTCGGGCAAGGCTTGCCATAATGGGGCCATCATCACCGATGTGTGATCGCTGTGGAAGAACAGACGAAGGAAGGGCTCCTTCCTCCTCAAGGGCGTTCACGCCCGTGTTTCAGCCGTCCGCATTGGCTATGGCGGATGTGGCAGTGGTAATGGAGGCGGTGGCGGCTACTGTTAGTATATCCGAGCTGACAGATTCGATCGGTGACTCTGCTTGCTGCCAGATCGTGATGCAGAGCGGAGGTTGAGGATGACTCGCGAGAACGTTATATTGCCCACGGGCCAACCAGCCAGTGTCAGTGTTTTGGATAATGATGGATGGGATTGTAGCAAAACATGTGGACGTGGGTTTGGGCGTACGCATTCCTGGGGCCAATCGAGGACGTGCGTACATAGGGTGGGTTAGGAGAGAACAAGAGGGGCTGTTAGCTGACGATTTCATGGCGATGGTGAACTAATAGTCATAGTTAACAGGGTTTCGCGCGGGCAGCGGATGGGGGCCAGATCGCACGTGTGGTGCCTATGCTCTCACTGTCTTGTGGAGCAGGGGTGGGGGGACAAAGGTGTCCGTCACGACCGCGCCTGTCCAAGAAACGGCGGTGTCCGGGTCACACATGTGCGGTAACGTGGTAAATCCCCCCCTCTTTTTAGAAAGTTTGACACATTCCACGAGACACGCTCACAAAGTCCCCTGAGATGTGTGCGGCATTCGATGACACTGGTAGAGGTAGTACCCGCCCGAGGTCTCCGACAGCGGCGGGCTAGTAAGTAGACTGTGTGAATTTACAAACTTACTCTTCGTCGGATAATATTCTGCTGGACTTTTGGCCCAGGAACGGAGAGAACCCAATGGTATAGGGCAAGTGGTGTGCTGTTGATATGTTTATACACCACGATAATTGAACCGCGGGTGTGAAGAAGGGGAAAGCGATTAGCATGGAGGAGCGCCGGTGGACGTACCCAGCAAAGACAACTCTGACAAAGGTTGAGATAGGCATTGTCAAGACACGTCTGCTCCCACGCACCGCAGCATGATACACAGGGCTAAGGGTAGGCGGAATGTGAGGCCCCCATGATAACGTGGAGAGCACGCACGCACTTGCGACAAGGGCCCGGGCCTGCTGGGTCAACAGACGGTCCATGTGACACGCATGTGCTGTTTTGCAGCTAGGATATGTCACAGGTGACATTTACTTTGCTTTCCAATTTGCAACTATGATACCTAAGACTGAGGTCACACCAGTGACCGGAAGAATGCACCTTCAGATACCAAGCCACTACTCTAGATGGGGGACCTCCGGCTTGGAGGCGTGGAGATAGAGAATGCGCACCATGAAACAAGACCGACCGATCACGCCGGAGAGCAAGATGGGAACGTCACCGATGAGAGGAAGATAACGACCAATAAGGAAGATGCACGAGAAGGGGCTAAAATCTCTCCGCCACCTCCATGTGAGAGCGACCTCGTCAGAGAGCGTAAGGAAGTAGTCGTAATAAACGACCACCGCGGGGAGCCCAAAAAGTCAAGGCGCCAGAATATGGTACATCCTTGGGGCATCACAAACCGTAAGCGTAAGACGCAAAACGTAAGTATGTGGCTGAACAGACTATTGACCCAAAAGGTCAGTCGTCCGAGTCGTCGTTAGTGGGGCCAGAGGTTCGAACGTACAATTGCGTGATCATGTTCCCGATACCGCCAGAGGTCTTCGTCAGCTCTGGCATGACAGGTTTCGGAAAGTAAGCGGAGGCCGGGAAGTGCTATCTTTATCGACGACACTCCCTAGAAAGGGCGTCTCTTCATCAGGTAGGTTTTCCTGCGCAACCTGATGAAACTGTTGATCCAACGGACTTTTACGCCACCGAGGGCGGGCTTGACATCCGAGGATGACATGAACTCGAACTCGCGTGATCGATCACGATGGCCTAGGAACCGCCCTGTTTCCCGTCGTGGCGAAGTGGGCACTGTCGATAACGGTGGCTCAGCGCTCAGGGGCGACTAGTACAGCAGTTGTTGGGTTAATCAGACAAGGGTAGGTCCTGGGTTACGCCCCGAGTTTTGCAAAAGACAGCGAGAGGGTGGCGAGACTCGGGTGATCTTCGCATCACAGAACATTGAGCGGAGAAACTTTGACACGGAACTGCCAAGCAGGCAGGATGGGGAAACAGCGGACGTTGAGGGAAACGCCTTTTGCAAAAAAGTACCGCAACACACACGGTTTATGGGCCGCGATCAGGGGCACGGGCGCCTATCACTTTCCCTCACGATGCGTGATGAGGGATGCGTAATTTGGCCGAAAACGCCAAGGGCCAGTCGAAGGACCAGATCAGGTTACAGTACAGTACGGTATAGTACGTGCCACGAGCTGCGCGATGTACGCTCCGTATATTTGGTTCGATGATCGATCAGTCAATTGGCTGCAATAAGGCAAATTGTAATTCATGCGCTGTACGCCGCAGATACGTCGGCTCGTCCGCGGTTGCCCCCTACTGTACCGTAGGTCGCCTATCAGAGAAATACGTCCAGAGCTGGTGGCTGAAGGAGTGGAAGAGAAGGAACTGCCGACGACCGCGTGCAAAGGTGCGAAGAGGAAGGAAGCCTAAACTCAGGCACCGGCAGGCTGCGGGTTTGAAAAAGGTTTGATAATGGGCCCAGGATGTCACTGTGCACATGCAACCAGTGGCTTAATACAACTGTTTTGGTCAAGTCCTGATTGACCCTCTGGTCCGAACTGCGAACATGCAAACCGTGCTAGAACGACTGTTAATATTCATCTACTCATCTGCTGCGCAGCCGAACCGGCCATAATGTGTCCCTCGTAATAGATCAAATGGTTCTCTCACAAGGTGACACATCTTTTGATAACTTTGTGAAACCCTGGGAATGACCATGCTCGTCCATGACATATCATCATCTTGGCTCCCCGATGGCGTGTCTCCCGCCCTCTGATTGGTCAAGGTGAGACGTACCACGCGCTGTTGGACTAAGCGGCGTGTCGTGGGCACGGCATATCAGGGAATGGCAAGAAATAGCCTATGTTGGCACTGCTATCTTGAAAGTGGAGTGCAAGTGGAAAATGAATCGGGGGCCGGAAAAGGGGTCATGTGTCGGTTACAGCAGCGGGTATCAATTTGAGAGAAGATAAGCTCAGACTATCCAGCGTTGGTGTAAAGAATGCTGCGGCCAGGAACTGGTAGGCACGAGCACTAGTACGAAGTGACAGCTTACCTCCTGGCCCGCCTCCAACTCGTTGCTGCGAAAAGGACACCCCTATGGGCAGATGCTCTGGCGGCGCTCGGCGGCCGTTCGCTAATTGAGAAGCGCATGAAATGGTTGCTTCCGTATCTGTTCAATTGCAGTACATCACGGAAGTATAGATGAACAAAGGAGGTGTGGTGAGACTCAGCTCAGGTAACTCCGAGTCGGCTCAACTCTCCGGCAACACTAGCGGAGGGTTAAGGTCTTGAGGACTCCAATGTCGCCATGGTACTAAGTATTGAATTCAAAGAAATTTGTTGTCCTTCGGAACTTCAATAATCGTCGTTTGGAAGGGAAGACAATTGTACTTTTTCCAACATCCGCGGGTCGGAGCATGGAGCTCGTTTTTTGAAAGGCGAGGTTTGTGGTTACTATGCTACTTTAGGAAATAAGGGACGGAGAAATGGAAGTATGGCCTCCTTATAGAGGGAGGCTGTGCAGAATGTGCATTGTGCTATGGCGGCGTGTCAGTAAACGCCAATTGTCAGTTTCGGTCACCACTTTGCTCTGGCCCACGGACTTACATAATGCTGCAATTGTTGTGCTCGGAACAACGTCATGGAACCGAAGTCTTCACTCTACAAGGTGCTCCCGTGAAATGAACAAGAGACAATGAGGACCTCCCACCTCAAAAGCATGTCCTCTTACAACTCTTGAATTCTTCCCCCTCCGGGTTCCGGTGTCGCTCCTCGCGGCCTTCGCGTTTGTCACTCTCTATCTCTTCCCTTCCTTTACTTTATTTCGTCGCTGGACGACTATAAGTCTTACACTACACGTCCTAACCATGTCTGTCTCTCCACCACCCGTTCGTTGGATGTCGCCACCTCCGGTATACGACTCTACGTCACCTGTATCAAATTCCGGTCTCACACCATATCTACAACTCTCTCACATCCTCTCCCTCACATGGCTCGCGTACCCCGTCCTTTCTCTAGTTTTCATCGCGTTTCGCATCCAGCTCTCCTCGGATTCGGCCCAAAAGGCTGTGGCCAATGCCAAAGGGGATCTTCTTGCTGGCTGTCTGGCCGCGCAGAGGGCCGCGTCTTCGGCCGCAAGCATGCCTCGTTTCATGGCCGCGGCTACAAACGCGCAAATCGTCGACGCAGTTAACGCGTCGATGAACGGAGCTCGAGAAGCCCTTATTCTTTCGCTCACCGTGATGGAGGCCATCATAAACTTCCTCGTTGATACCTATCGCTCAACGTTCTTGTGCTTTTTGGAATTGGCCGTGCGAGGGGGTTTGTCTCTAATCATCGGTGCCACACAAGAGGTGCGTCTAATCGACTTCCGCTCTTTATCTTCGTCTTAACGGTTTTGTGCTAGATTAACACATTTCTTACAAACACGTTCAGCTCTCTGCGCACTTCGATTCAGAACGACGTAGCAACTGCCAATTCCGCGATTCAGACGGCGATCGATGGGATCAACAAAGTAAACCCATTCGGCAACATCCAGGCACCTCAGTTTAGCATTCCCAGTCTTGATTCGCTCCAGAATGTTACCCTTCCTACAGATTTCCAAAATGCCTTGACGAGTCTTAATGCTTCCTTGCCGTCTGTATCTGTATTGAAGAACACTGTTAACGATTTGTGAGTACCTTTACCATATTTCTTGAGCTACTTTTTGACGTGATTTAGGCTTGACACTCCATTTGAGGTGGTAAAGGCTGAGATCAACAACACCCTCTTGGGGTTTAATTTCAACGCCTCGGTTCTCCCTCTTCCTGAGCGTAGCACGATCACTTTCTGCGATGACTTGGATCTTTCAATCGTCGATGACCTCGCACAGGACCTTCTGGAGCTTGCCAAGATCGGACTTATCCTGGTCGCTGTGCTTATATTAGTGTTACTGATCGGCCAGTCTCTACTCGAGTGGTACAAATGGTGGTGCCTCAAGCGCCATCTTGAATTCACCCGCAAGGCCTGGATGTCAGATCCAACCGTTGTCCACATCGGGCCAGCTTCCGCACCCATGATGACCCTTTCTGACCACAATCTCCTCATGCTTCAAGCCGATTCGGCGCATCCCCTCTTAACCCGCCTTGCCAACAAGATCACTTCACTCCTCCATCTCAACCGTTCACAGTATATCAATCTCTCCTGGTTCTTCCACTACGTCTTTCACCCTCCTGCACTTGCATGTTTCCTCATTGGTTTCTTCGGTATCCTCTCCGTCGAGATTCAATTGTTGGCCATCGCTCCGCTGGAAGCCAAATTTCATGATCGCGCGAATGCTGCGGCTGCCGACCTGTCTGGCACCATCTTTGCCTCACTCAATCAAACCATGTTCAATCAGTCCGCATTTTACGCGAACGGTGTCAACAAACATATTGATGCTATCCAGTCGACAATCAACGACGGCATGTTCGGGTGGGTCAACGAGACTACCACGACCCTCAATAACACGATCAATACATTCTACAATGATATCCAGGACGTTATCTCGACACTTTTCAACGGGACTGTCTTGGAGCAACCCGCACAGGAATTTATCAGGTGCTTGATAGGATCCAAGGTCGATTCTATCGAAAACGCACTCACGTTCTTACACGATAATCTCCACGTCAACATCTCGCGCGTGGACGAGTCCATTCTAGTCATATCCCCTGAAGAAGTGAATGCGGCAACGCAGCCTATAGCAACTGCAGCTGTCGGTAGCGGTGACTCTCCTGGTGGCGGTCTCGTCGGGCGTCTCATCGATACCTATGTGCGATCTCTCAAGAAGGAACGTGTCATGTTTGCGATCTTCCTTGGGCTGTGGGGTGTCGTCGTACTCATGGCGCTCGCCATCATCTTTTGGCATTCCTATGGCCGTCAGATCCTCGAGTCCCAGGGAAAGCGGAAGTTCCAGCGTGACCAGCGCACAGGGCTCGACAATTTTGTGGTCCCCTTCCGCGAAGAGAGGCCTTCAGAAGCGCGGGGTACCTTTCCGGAGAAGCCTCTCACACCGATACCGATACGCCACGTCGAGCCCAAAGACCTCGAGAGCTTCCACCCTTTGTCTAGCCTCGCGCCCGGCGGTACCAAATCGTTTGACAGCTTTTTCGATCACGCATCCCCAGAAACAGCGCAGCCTCCAGAAAGGACGAGCGTGTTTCGCACGCTCTCGCGCAAGTTTCAACGCGAAGGTGGTTGGCGGAAGCACCTGACCCTCGCTATGCGGGGCGACAAAGGGGCAGTGCGGAAGAGCTTCCACAAGGCTCGCAGACCGCAGCTTACGATCACCACGGATCGCCCCGCGTCATTGCGGAGCGACAGCCTCCCGGAGATTGAGGGCCCCTCCCCGATCCTCGCTAACAGCTATGCTGCTAACGGGTTCTCCGAAATGCGATACGAACCCAAATCCGCGTGGTCGCTCTCGCCTGCGACGGCACCATTACCACCCCTCAACCTGGGCGTGCGCCGCCAGCCCAGCGTACCCGTGAGCGTCGTCGGTGATGTCGATTCGGCCGCACCGAGCCCCGTGGCGGTGGCATTCGCGCAATTCCCGGTGCCGATCCACTACGGCATCGCGCGATCAACGCCAGCGCGCAAGGTGTACATCCCGCCGACCCCGACGGCTTCTGGCCCGGCGCGCGGCGCGCGAGCGGAGAACCCGTTCGTGACTCCGTTCGATGATGATGCGAGGGTAACCCCCAGCTCCGTCCCCGTGACTGCCCACTCGATGGCTGCGGATATCTCGTTTATGCCTGCCAGTCCTGCGAGAAACGGGGGAGCGGATGTCCCGGAAATGCCCTTCGTCACTGGGCGTGCTCTCTGACCTGACCTGACCTGACGATAGAAATGACAAAAGTTACGTCGAATGAACTAGTTCTCAATCTTGCTGCATGACCCCTTTCATGAGACAGCTGTTGTATCCAATACCCGGACTGTAATCTCCCAATTTTTACTTTCTTGTTTCCGTGACCCTAGTCTGCTATTTCACGGTTCAGTGCCGTTAATAATTACCACCATCGGACCCTGACTCATCGGCTAGGGAGTAATCCTCGCAATTACAGACTATATGTAGCACCAGTCACTTATAATTGATCGTTGCCACTTGTATTTCTAACATCAAATAGCAAAGCAACCTTTCACTTCTACGATGACCTGCACATCCATGATGACCCCCTAAACGCAAAAAAAATCGTTAACTTGCTCCCAATTCCGACAGCGCAAGGAGTAAAAATTTCCGGGAACGTTCGGATGGTATCATGTTAGTTGGGATTGCCTATGTTGAGAACCAGTTACATGTGGTTTACCATTTTCTTTGGGCCAGAACAACACTGCGACAGACAGACATCTTCAAGTTCGCGAGCAAGTCCGGGCCAACCGTGACGATTTCTCCCCGCCTTGTCATTCTCCTTCCTCCCCCATGCCAAGTGTCGGC
>Ga0307510_10004700_pt1 | contig 16130 bp, 15 predicted proteins | sample 12_EM_MG_FD_207224 | JGI IMG/M metagenome (GOLD analysis project Ga0307510, IMG submission 207224) | Populus trichocarpa ectomycorrhiza microbial communities from riparian zone in the Pacific Northwest, United States - 12_EM | ecosystem: Host-associated > Plants > Roots > Unclassified | place...
TCGGGCGCGGCCGGCCATATGCAGATCGTCGGCGGCCCGCAGTCCGGCAAGTCCACCCTCCTGCGCTCCCTGATCTGCGCCTTCGCCCTGACCCACACCCCGCACGAAGTCCAGTTCTACGGCCTCGACTTCGGCGGCGGCGGTCTCTCCTCCGTGGCCGGCCTGCCGCACGTGGGCGGCATCGGCTCCCGCCTCGACCCCGAGAAGGTCCGGCGCACGGTCTCCGAGGTGTACGGCGTGATGACGCGCCGCGAGGAGTACTTCCGCTCGGCGGGCATCCCGTCGATCGCGGAGTTCCGGTCCCGCCGGGCGCGCGGCCAGATCTCGGTCACGGACCAGCCCTGGGGCGATGTCTTCCTCGTCATCGACGGGTGGGGCAACTTCCGTGCGGACTACGAGGGGTTGGAGGCGGCGGTGCTGGACATCGCCGCGCGCGGCCTGGGCTTCGGCATCCACCTGGTGCTCACCGCGTCCCGGTCGATGGAGGTCCGCGCGAACCTCAAGGACCACCTGATGAACCGCCTCGAACTGCGGCTCGGCGACACAATGGACTCCGAGATCGACCGCAAGGTGGCGGTGAACGTCCCGACGGGTGTCCCCGGACGCGGTGTGTCGCCGCAGCGGCTGCACTTCATGGCGGCGGTTCCGCGCATCGACGGCCTGGTCTCGGACTCGGACCTGGCCGACGCCACCCAGGCGCTGGCGACCGAGGTGACCCGGCACTGGGAGGGGCCGGGCGCGCCCGAAGTACGGCTGCTGCCACGCGAGTTGGCCGCCGCGCAGCTACCGCCGGGCGACCGTTTCCCGCAGCGCGGTGTCGCGTTCGCCATCGACGAGAACAACCTGGAGCCGGTCTTCGTCGACTTCGAGCAGGACCCGTTCTTCCTCGTCTTCGGCGAGAGCGAGTCGGGCAAGTCGAACCTGCTGCGGCTGCTGATCAAGCAGCTGACGGAGCGGTACTCCGGCGACGAGGCGAAGCTCTTCGTCATCGACAACCGGCGCTCCCTGCTGGACGCGACCCCGGCGTCGCACCTCGCCGAGTACATCCCCATGTCCAACGCCATGGACCACCACATGGTCGCCCTGGCGGACCTGATGCGACGCCGCACCCCGACGGCCGACGTCACCGCCCGCCAACTCCGCGAGCGGAGCTGGTGGCAGGGCCCGACGGTGTACGTCGTCGTGGACGACTACGACCTCGTCTCCACCTCCAGCGGCAACCCGCTGGGCGGGCTCACGGAGATGCTGCCGTTCGCCCGTGACGTCGGCGTCCGCTTCATCATCGCCCGCTCCACGGCGGGTGCGGGCCGTGCCGCGTACGAGTCGTTCATGCAGCGCATGCAGGAACTGGGTGCCCAGGGCGTCGTCCTGGCGGGCGACCCCGGCGAGGGCGACGTCCTGGGCGGGGTGCGGCCACGGCCGATGCCGGCGGGACGCGGGGTGTTCGTGTCACGGAAGCGGGGGAAGCCGTTGGTGCAGACGGGGTTGATGCCGGAGGGTGAGTACTGACGGTCGGCAGTGCGAAGGTCGACGGACTGGACCCGTCCAACGGGCGGGTCCAACGGGGGCACGGGGAAGAGTTCCACACCGTCGACCACAAGGATCTGGCCGCGATCGGCGACCGGGCGTTCAAGCTCTGGGAGGCCCCGGCCGGTACGGCCGTGACGCCTCGCCGAGCAGTCAGTCCGCGGCCTCGGATCTCACGACCCAGGGGTTCAGGCTCGGCGGGGCAGTGAGCGAGCCACCAGGGTCTTTGCGTGAAAGCGGTCTGTCCTGGTTCGTCAGGTGAGGCCGAAGGCTGAAAGGGGCCGGTGGGGCTCGACGTTGACTTCGTGATCGTGGGCTGCGCGCGGCCGGACGTGGCGGACGCGCTGCTGGCCACCGACGCGTTTCTGCTGGAGAGCGGCGGCAATGTTGGCGTGAGGTCGCAACGGGACAGGTGATCCAGGTCGTATCCTCCGCTCACGTTGCCGGCCGAGGTATGGAGTAGACGCGCCGCTTCCCGTGCTGTAGCACCTGCAACGATGACAATGGGGTTGGACTGCGGTCCACCGCAGGGAGGGGACAGGAGCCGATGAGTCTTCGTCAGTTCGAGTACGCCCTGGCCGTTGCCCAGGAGGGCTCGGTGACGGCGGCGGCGGAGCTGCTGCACGTCGCTCAACCGTCGATGTCTCAGCAGATCCGCGTTCTGGAAAGGGAACTCGGCGTGGAACTGTTCGCCCGCACGCCGACCGGACTGGTGCCCACCGTGGTCGGCCGCGCGTTCCTGCGGGAGGCGGAGGTCGCGGTGAACGCGGCGCGGCGGGCGAGGGCGACGGCGCGGGCCGGCGCCGATGAGCTGGTGGGCGAGCTGGTGGTCGCGGTGCAGATGGGCTTTGGCACGCGGCAACTGCCGCGCGCGCTGGGCGCGTTGCGTCGCCGCTACCCGCGGCTGGAGGTCACCGTCTTCGAGGAGCCGAGCTCCGCCGAGCTGGAGCGGCTGTGCCGCCATGGCGTGCTGAACCTCGCCCTGATGGCGGCGTGCGAGCGGAGCCCCGCCGACGCCCACCACCTCGGCGACGAGGAGTTCGTCGTGGTGCTGGGCGCCGGGCACCGGCAGCTCACCGCGGACCGGGTCGAGCTGCGCGAACTGGAGGGGGAGCCGTGGGTGAGGTTCGACCGCGACAGCGCGCTCGACGCCGTGCTGCTGGACGTGCTGCGGAGCAACGAGCTGGCCCCGACCACGGCGGCCCGCGTGTCCCAGACCGCGACGGCTGTGCGCTGGGCCGCTCACGGGCTGGGGGTGACGCTCGTCCCGGCCTCCGCGGTGCCCCACGGTCACGAGCACCTCGTGCGCCCGGTGTTCCCGGTCGTGTCCCAGCCTGTTATCGCCGTGGTCCGGCCCGGCGCGGGCCCGGCGGAGACGGCCCTGCTCGAATTCCTGCGTCAGGAGACCTGGTCCGAATCCGCTTTCTCACCGGTTTCCTGACGGCCGGGAAGGAGGCGGGCGGCGCTGAATTCTTGTTGTTGAAATCGGCACTCCAGAATGCGGTCGGTGTCAACCCATGGGGAATTCGCCGCCGTCCACGATGAGATTCCTCCCGGTCAGCCAGCTCGCCCGGCCGGAGAGCAGGTACAGCACCGCGTGGGCGATGTCGTCGGGCTGACCATCGCGCCCCAGCGGCGCGGTGTCGTTGGCATTGGTCTCGCCCGGCGCCACGTTCAGGCGCGCCCACTGCTCCCGCGTTGCTTCGCCGCCGGGGGTGGCGGTTCTGCCAGGGGACACGGTGTTGACCCGGATTCCGAACGGGGCCAGCTCCAGGGCCAGTCCCCGGCTGTAGTTCTCCAGCGCCGCCTTCGCCGCCGTGTAGTGCAGGAACGGTCCTATCGGGGTGAGGACCGCGGCCGACGAGACGTGCACGATCATCCCCGAACGCCGTTCCCGCATCCCCGGTACCAGCAGCGAGTCCAGCCGCACCGACGCCAGGTAGTTCAGGTCCAGCGCGTCCTGCCACTCCTCGTCGGGAATGGCCGAAGCATCCTTGTACGGTTGCGCCCCACCCACGTTGTGGACCAGGACGTCCACCCCTCCGAGCACCTCCTGCGCGGCCGCGGCGAGCGCCTCCGCGCCTGCCCGTGTCCGCACGTCGGCCTCCACGAAGGTGACCCCCTCCGGCACCGTGCTCATCGCCGACCTGGCGGTCGTGAGCACCTCGGCGCCCGCGTCCAGGAGTTGACGCACGACGGCCGCTCCGATTCCGCGAGAGCCACCTGTGACCAGGGCCCGCTTTCCCGCGAGTTCGCGCGTTCCCGATCCGTTCTCGATCGTGGTCATGCCACCGGTCCTCTCGATTGCGTGTTCGCCCGCTCGACGGAAGAAGGATCGATGTGCGCAGAGCGCGAATCTTCGGAGAAATCGCGGTGAGCACCTCGTCGAGCTGTTTGACGGTACGTTCGGAAAAGAACGAGAGGCAAAGACGAAATGTCAGCAGGTTCTATAGGGGATTCCTATGGCAGCCCGGCCCCTCCGGGGCCAGGGTCATTGCGCGTTTGGGATCGGGCCGGTTCGCCGGTCTCGCATATGACGTAACGTCATGTCCAGGTATGGGGCGAGATATTCCTAGAAAGCGGTGCAGGCACAGGGTTGGTGATCATGAGGTTGTCGAGACCCATGAGAACCGAGCGAGACCGTGCCTGCCCGAACAACGTCGCCCATGCCCGCCAGGCTGGGGCAACTGGCCCTCCCGAGCCTCCGCGTCACCCAGCAGGACGCCGCCGACCTGCGTCGCTTCCTGAGCTGGGTGCCCGATCCACGCGGCATGCGGGGACGGCGGTATCCCATGCTCCCGCTGCTTTGTGCGGCCGCCGCCGCAGTCCTGACCGGCGCCCGCTCCCTCATCGCGATCGGCGAATGGACAGCGGACGCCCCGCAGTCCGCCCTGAGGGTCCTCGGCTTCCCGGCCGACCCGCTCACCGGCATCCGGGCGGCACCGCACACGGCCACGGTCCGTCGCCTGCTCCAACGCGTCGACGGCGACGCCCTCGACACGGCCATTGGTTCATATCTTCAGGCCAGAACGCCACCGTCGCACCTGCCCGAGCCGCCGCCGAAGTCGTCGTTGCGGGCGATCGCGGTCGACGGCAAGACCGTGCGCGGCTCCCGCACCAGCACGGCCACCACGACCCAGCTGCTGGCCGCGACGGACCACCACGGCGTGGTCTGGGCCCAGCGGCAGGTTGCCTCCAAGAGCAACGAAATCCCCTCCTTCCAGCCCCTGTTGGACACCATCGACCTTGAGAACACCGTGCTGGGTGACGACGGGAGTTGACTACGGGCAAGCTCACCATCGAGCGGGTCTACGTGATCACCGGCCTGGACATCTACGACGCCACCCCGGCCCAGCTCGCCGCCCTGGATCAGAGGTCACTGGGGCATCGAGAACCTCCTGCACCACGTCCGTTGACCGCACCTTCCGCGAGGACGACTCCAAGGTCCGCACCGGCCACCTGCCCCGCACCATGGCCAGCCTGCGCGACCTCGCCATCAGCGTCTTCCGCCAGAACGGCAAGACCGACATCGCCGCCGCCCTCCGCCACACCAGCCGCGATTACCACCGCCCGCTGTCAGCCCTCGGCCTTACGTGATCAACCCGGACAGATCGCGATCATGCAATGCACCTGGGGCAGAAGGGGTCGGGGGAAATGCTGGAGGAGGTGAAACCCTCGGTCGGACCGGAAGCGCAGTGACAGGTGGTGGGGGTGGCGGGAGCGCCGACGGAGAACGGCTGGGCTGACGGGCCGGATCTGTGACCCGGCTGAGGGCGGCGCTGCTGGTGGTGGAGGCGGCTCCACCGCTGACGCCATCGGCCCACCCGCACGCAGCCGGGCAATGGCCAGCTCAGCACGGCGGCGTGCCCCTGCGGGTCGTCATCGCGTTCGTAGACGAGCCGGACACCGGCGCGGCCGAGGGGTTCTCCGCAGCGAGTAGCCGGTAGCCGACCGCGCGAGCGATCTCCTCGACCCGGCGCTGCTGCGAGGCTGTGGCGCGGCCGGGCAGCAGTTCCACGCGGCCACGGCCGTCGAAGCACGCGCGCATCTCGTCGCCGTCCACCGGACTCCACTCCCGGGAAAGGTCGCCGGTCCCGCACGAGTGTGGGGCTGATGGGGTTACTCGCTGGCGGTGTGCTGTCCCTGCGTTGCGGCCGGGGCCGCCGACTGGGGCTTCAAGGCCGTATGCCGACACTTGCCATCGCTTACTGGAAAGCCGCTCGGCGGAAAGTAGATCCTCGCCCTGTTGCAGGGAACGCGAACGCGGGGTGGGCACCTCCCGTGCGTGCCCACCCCGGTGTTGCTGTTGTCAGCCTGTCCTACTCGAAGAAGCTGGCCGCCTTCTTGTCGCCGCCGCGGTAATCGCCGCCGGCCTGGTGCACCTTCTGTGTGATGGACAGCAGCGCCTGGTGGATGGCACTGGTGTGGCCGTCCCACTCCCTCGACTTCCGGTTGAAGGACTCGTAGGCGTCACCGGCCCAGCCCTCGGCCGCGTCGTGGACGCCCTTCTTCAGCGCCGTGAGGTCGCTCTCCAACTGCTTGGCCAGGTTGCCGAGTTCAGTGGCGAGCGCGTCCAGGGTGCCGTACTTGACGGCGAGATCCTGCATGTGCGGCGTGCCGGTCATGTTTCCTCATCTCCTTGACGATGTGAGAGGGACCTCGCGGTCCGGGGTGCGACGCTCGGGGCGGTCAGTAGAGGTTGAGCGCCGAGGTCTTCGCACCGGCGTCCACTTCGATGCTGGAGATCGTGGAGTGGAGTTCGTCCTCGAGCTTGTCCTTGTCCTGCTTGGTGAGGTGAATTCCGTTCAGGAAGTCGTCGAGCATGCGGCCGATCCCGACCATGTGGTCGTTGATCTCGTGCTGCTTGGTCTTGAACGCGTTGGCACCGTGGCCCGTCCAGTTCGCCTCGATCATGTCGATGCAGCCCTGGAGCTTCTGGAGGTGCTTCTTGACGTTGTCGTACCTGTCGATGACGTTCGTCTGGAGCTTTTGTACATGTGCGTCATCAAGCTTGCGGCCGTCAGCCATCTCGGCACTCCCTTTCGCGAGAGAGGTTGGTGTTCCTGGGGCGCAACACCGCGTGGTGAGGCGCTGGTTGGTCGGGTGAGCCCTGTGTACGAGCTCTCATGCGCCTCGCCGCGAACGAACCACCGCGAAGGCTCCACCGCCGAGCACCACTACGACCGCGGCGGCTCCGAGAGCGACCCACAGTGTGGTGTTGCCGGACGAGTCGGAAGTCGATGCTGCGGCTGAAGTCTGGCCGCCTGACGTGGAGTTGGAAGCGTGGGACGAGGTTGACGCGGAGGCGGAAGGCGAGGCGGTGGTGCCGGTGGTCAGCCCGGGCGTCTTCTTGTTGGAGACGGGATCGATGTCGGCGGCTCCGGGGTCTCCCTTGCCCTTCAGGAGAACCTGCGCCGGCCGGATCGTGCCGTAACCGAGGTACCGGCTCGGGGTGTTCTTCGGCCAGTCCCGGCCCGCGGTGTCGATCATGACGCGGAGGACCTGGTTGGCAGTCCACTTGGGGTGAGCGGACCAGATGAGGGCGGCGGCGCCGGAGGTGATGGCGGCTGCCTGGCTGGTGCCATTGCTCTGCGCGCAATAGGACTTCAGGGTCTTGTCACACCAGGTCGGTACATCCACACCTGGTGAAGCCAGATCCACGTACGCGCCATCCTGCGAGAACTTGGCTACCTCGCCGTTTTCGTTGATCGCCGAGACCCCGACCACGCCGGGATACTTGGCGGGATAGCCGATGTAGTTCTTTGCGATATCGGCCGCGTTGCCCACAGCGGCGATGAGCAGCTTCCCCTTGCTCTGCGCGTACTGCACGGCTTCACGTTCACCATCGTCCTCGGAATACGTACCGACCGACATGTTGATGATCTTTGCGTCGGAATCGGCAGCGGCTCGGATGGCACTCGTCGAAGTGTCGCCCTGCTCCTCACCCTTCTTGCCAATTCCGAGAGCTACCGTGCGAATTGGGATGATCTTGGCACCGGGCGCCACTCCCTTGAGCCCGCCGCCGCGGCCGGTCCCTGCGATCAACTCGGCCATCGACGTGCCATGGCCAACATAGTCATCCGTTTCGTCACCTGCGGTTCCCGTGACGTCGACTCCAGGTAGGACCTGGCCCTCCAACGAACTCGTGTCTGGGTTCACACCCGTGTCGACAACCGCGACCGAGATGCCCTTGCCCGTGCTGACTTTCCACAGCCCCTGGGCGTTCATCGCGTCCAAGTACCACTGCTGCGACTGGATGCCGTCGGCAGCCGCCGAAGGAGCGAGCCCAACAGACATGACGGCCAAAGCACCGAGCGTCGCACCCACGGTGGTCACATGCCTCCGGGCGCTCCTCGCCCACAGCGCGGCCCGGATGCGGCGTACGCCAGTCTCTGACTTCATGCTTCTGTACGTCCTCGGTCGTTTCGGTCAGTCGGTCGCCGACGGCGCATCGCCGCGCCGCGAGTCATCACGTGAGCGCTTCTTGTCCTCGGCGGAGTGCTGTTGATGCCGCGTCGTCCGGCCATTGGCACGATCAGGGCTGCTGCCCTCGGTGGAACCGGGCACCAGGCCAGACCCACGGGACGCGGCACCGTTGCCCTTGGCGCTGCCTCGGCTCGTGGGCGTGCCGACAACGCCCTCCGCATTGCCCGGAGACCGACGCTGGGTCTGTCCCTGCTCCGTGCCCGGCGCCGGTTTGTTCGCGCCGATCACTCCGCGCTGCCCCGGCCTTTCACCGTTCGGACGAGCACCGGACGCTCCCTCACCGCCGATGACCGTGCCACGCGGAACCCTGGCACCCGTCGCATTCGGGCCGGCTTCAGAAGTGGGCCTGCCACCGACCACACCACCCGTACGTTCAGCGCCCGTGGCTCCCGGGCCGGTCCGTGCCGCAGGCTGCCCCGGTACGCCGCCCACACGCCCGCCCGGCACACCACCTGCGCGGGACCCAGTCGTACCCGCGCTTCTGGGCATGCCGCCGGTAACGCTTCGTCCCATGGGTGACCTGCCCGTCGCAGACGCAGGCCCACGGGCGCCCTGTTGGCCAACCGCGGATGCACGGCCCACTGGTCCCGCGGGGCCACGTGCTGTGCGGCCTCCGGCAGTGGTCCCCTCAGAGGTGGTAACCCGTCCTTGAGCCGATCCAGGAGTCCTGCCGCCAAGCCCGGCAGCGCGCCCGACCGGTCCCCCGAAGGCGGGAGGTACCGCACCTGTCCCCATGGGAGGCAGCATCCCTCCCGAAGGACCACTGGTGGGCCCTGTCACAGACGGCGTGGGAGTCACTGGCGTCGGCTTCACAGTTTCCGGCGGCAGCGTGCCAACGCTGTTGATCTCCGTACCGACATCGGGGCGATGCAGATTGACTTTCGTGTCCACAACCGGATGTGCAGAGGGAAGACGGTCGTTCCCGGAATCGTTGTGGGAGTCAAGGCTGCCTTCGCTCGCACTGGCAACCGCCTGATGATGGACTGAACTCAGGGTGGAGTTGCGCGTGGAACGATCGGTGCCCCCTCCCGACGCCTCGTACGCAGGCGGCATCCCCACATCCGGCATCGACTTGAAAGGCTCCGGCGCCGCCTTCTCCAACTTCGCCAGTTCCGACCCCGACACCGAGTAGAACGACGCCAGCCGGTTCATCTGGTTGATCGCCTCTTGGCGGTCCTTCTCGACCTGGACCGCCTCGGTGTACTGCTTGTTGCCCTCGAACTGCTGGAGCACCGGGATCTGTCCCGGTTTCTTCTGGTCGAGGACGGGGCGCGTGTCCCGCGGCGGCAAGGAGCTGCGCACAGAAGCGAGCCCCGTCGCGGCGGCCGTGACCTGCACCCCGGCGCCGTCGGCGTACGTCGCCAGGCTCTCGGTGTGCGTGGCGAGGCCTTCGCCCCACTTCTGGAACGCCGTACCGGCGTCGCCCTGCCAGTCCTCACCCGCGTGCTTGAGATGACCCCTGAGGTCCACGGCGGCTTCGTTGATCGCCTTGCTCGCCTTTGCCAAGGTCTCGCCCGCGTGCTCCAGGTCGGCGGGGTTCGACTGGTGGACCAGGTCGATCATGGCGTTGAGCCTGTGGTCCTCGAAGTCGGTCACCCTGCCGTTCGTCAGGAAGCGGACGCGCTTCGCTCCGAACGCGTCATGCATCAACTCCGACGCCCCGGCAAGTGCGTCGACCTGGCCGACCTGAAGGTCGACACGCTGCTGGTCGGTCAGCTCCTTCGGCGCCTTGTCGTCCCCGCTCACTACTGGAGTCCCTTCGTGGACTTCTTGGCGTCACTCAGCTTCCGCTCGCCCTCGCCGGACTTCTTCTCCTGGGCTTCGGTGTACAGGCGATCCGTCTCGACCTGGATCTCCCAGAAGCGGCGTCGCTGGTCGTCGTCGAGGTTGTCGAAGCCGTTCTGTGCGCCCTGTGTCGCGATGCCCATGGCTTCGATCTGTAGCCCCAGCGTCTTGGAGAGCTGCGTGATGTGCTCGTGGACCGACTGGTACTGGGCGAACAGTGCGTCCGCCTCATGGAAGTCGAGGCCGTGTCCGCTGAGGGATGCCCTCGAGACACGCTGCGCGCCCAACTTGGAAGCGCTGCCCGCCGAGTCCTCGAACTCGGACAGGAGTTTGTCGATGCGCTGCTTGAACGTCGTCAGCACGTCGGCGCCGACCTTGAGGTCGGCAGCCGTCTCCGGCGATGGCCCGCCTGTCATGTCCGCAGGAAGCATGATGCCTTCCCTCCCCGTTTTTCGTCGCTCGCCCCTGAGCGACTGCACCCCTTGAGCGTTCCTCTCCGCAACGCAATCACTCTAGTCGCTTCCTGTGACAGTCCCAACTGCCTTATGCGACAGCTGTGCTACCACCCGACGAAGCTTCACCGCACCTTCACGGCGCGCTCTCGCGTTCAACTGGGCCGCTGCCGCCTCCTGACGCTACGTGACCCACGGGCCGCCACGCCTGAGTACGCCTACTCAATCGCCGTAGCCGCACACACGTGTGTGAGAGTCATGGCGTGCCGAGGGGTGACGCGGCCCCGTCGTTGCTGCGTGGCCATTGCGAACGGCGTCGTCCGGTGCCGTCAACTCGCGCCGTCGGCCTGCTTCTTCCCGGGTCAGGGCTCCTTGACATCGCTACGTCCCTTGTCAGCCGTACCTCAGTCCAGCCCCGCGACCCTCCGCGCCCGCTTCCGCGCGTCCCGCGTCGCCACCGCCGTGCCGCCGAGTCCCGCCACCAGCACGGCCGCGCCCAGAGCGACGTAGGTCGCGAGGCGAGCGTCGTGTTCGTCGGGGGTCTCGCCGAGTTGGAGCTTCGCGGGGGACGGGGCCTGGGCCTTGGTGAGGCCGTCCTGGGGGTCGGGGGACTCGATCGGGTGGTCGTCCTCCGTGAGCGCGCGGACCGGGTCGACGACGCCCCAGCCGACGAGGCGGTCGTGGCCGGCGATGGTGCGCTCGGCGGTCTGCTCGATCTGGGCGACGACCTCGCGGGCAGTCCAGTCCGGATGCTTCGCCTTGATCAACGCGGCGACACCGGAGACGTACGGCGCCGAGAAACTCGTACCGTTGTCGGAGCAGTGACCGCCCTTGGGGACGGTGGAGATCATGTCGACGCCGGGTGCCGCGACGCCGACGAAGTCGCCGGACTGGGAGAAGGACGCGCGTTCGTTGTTGCGGTCGGAGGCCGCTACGGCGAGGACGCCCGGGAAGGACGCCGGGTAGGTCTTCTTGACGTTGCCGCCCTGGCCGTCGTTGCCCGCGGACGCCACCACCACGATCTTCTTCGACAGGGCCGTGTCGATCGCCGACTCCAGGGAGGGATCGGGCTTCACCGCGTTCGACGTGTCCTGCGAGATGTTGATGACGTCGGCCTTGGCCTGGATCGCGTAGGTGACCGCCTCCGCGAGCGTCTGCGCCGTGCCGTGGCCGTCCGCGTCGTTCTGCTCGATCGGGATGATGGTCGCCTCGGGGGCCAGGCCCACGAAACCGGTGCCGCTGACCGGGCGGGCGGCGATGATGCCGGCGACCTTGGTGCCGTGTCCCACGGTGTCGGTCGTGCCGTTCTCGCTGCCCCGCGCGATCTTGTCGCCGTTGCTGTCCTTGAGGTTCTTGGGCAGGAAGTTACGGCCGCTCTTCGCGTCCACCGCATGGGTGAGCTGGGGGTTCTTCACGTCCACACCGGTGTCGATCACCGCCACCCGTACGCCCTTGCCCTTGGACTGGTTCCACAGCTCGTCGAGGAGGACGCGCTGTAGGGCCCAAGGGCGGCCCGGGTACTCCTTGTTGGGGAACGTGCACTGGTCCGAGAAGCTGTCGTCCGCCGCCGCGGGAGGCGCGAGCACGACGGTGGACACGGCCAGGGTCGCGGCTACGGCGGCCATCGCCGCCGTGGCGCGGAGGGGGCGGGGGGAAATCGTGTACGGCATGCCCAACCCTCCCTACGAACCCTGCGGTTGACGTGCCGCCGCCGTCGACAGGCGGGGGCCCGTGGGCAGGAACTCGGACCAGGAGGCGGGGATCGGCGCCGGGTCGACGTCGGCGTAGCCGAGGCGGATCTGGGCCTGCTCGGCCTCCGCCTGCTCCTGCTTGCGTTCGGTGGCCGTCGTGCCGATGCCCGCGTCGTTCGTGGCGCTGTCGGCGTTGGACTGAAGGACGTAACGCAGCCCCGTGTCGGTGACCAGGAAGACAGGGCCGGCCTTGGTCTCCTCGCCCTGGAACTGGCGGAAGAGCTGCCCGGAGCCGGGCGTTACGTAGGCGCTGGTGGAGTCGGTGGGGAGCGGGGCGGGGAAGTCGGTGCCCGCCCAGGTCGTCAGGGTGGTGGCGCCCTTGTCGCCGACCTTCTCCAGGACGTTGCAGATCGTGCTGCGGCTGCCGGACGCGTCCGAGGCCTCGTTGACGGGCTTGGGGTCCTTGGTGGGCCAGCGGTTCTCGGCGCCGAAGGTCCCCTCCGGGGTGATCTCGCCCGCGCTCACCCCGGTGGCGTGACCGGCCTGGCCGAGCGGGGCCAGCTCCTTGCTGGACAGCAGGAGTTGGGCGACGAAGGCGGAGACCTGCGCGACCTTGCCTGGAAGCACTACGTAGTAGTGCTCACCGCTGGCGTCGGACGCCTTGAGCACCATGCCCACCTTGTTGGTCGACTCGTCCAGCTCGCCCGGGGCGCCGGCGGCCGTACCGGGTGTGGCGCCGATGCTCGGGAAGGCGATCGGGTCACCCTGGTGCAGGGTGGCCAGCCACTCCGAGGAGACGCGCTCGGGTACGCGGCCGGTGCCGACGACGGCGCGCAGCAGCAGCTCGTCGCTCTTGTCCACGCGGTACGCCGTGCCGCTCGCGTCCACCACGTAGCGGTTCTTGTCCGGGTCCACTACGTAGAGCAGTTCTCCGCCGCGCAACCGCTGCTTGCCCTCGGTCTTCTTCATGTCGCGCTCGGCGAGGACCAGCGCCGCCTTCTGGATGGAACCGCCGCCCGCGCTCGGGCGCTCGCAGACCGCCCAACGCTTGGCGGCGCCCGCCTCGCTCGCCGTGGGAAGACGGTCGGGGGCGTACGGGATGCCGACGGTGACGCCGTGCGGGATCTTGCCGCCGTCGAGGACCGACTCGTCGACGGTGACGACCTCACCCTGGCCGGGGTTGAGGAGCAGCTTCGCCGACGCCATGTTGAGGACGGGGTGCAGCTGGGTCTTGCCGTCGGTGGTCAGGACGACGTAGCGGGTGGTCGACTTGCTGGCGATGATCACCTTCGCCTTGGGGGTGTCCCAGCCCTGGGGCGCGGTCGGTTTGAACATGCCCCAGGCGCCGAAGACCGCCATGACGACCACGCCCACGATGACGCCGGGCACCACTCCGCGCAGCGGCCGCGGTGCCCCCTCCTCCGAACCGTCCGGGGACGACTGCACGAAGGACGCCAGCATGCGGCGCTTCGCGAAGGTGTAGGCGTTGAGCTGGTCCCGCCGAGATGCCATCTGTGTCTGTCTCTCCCCGTGTTCCGCCTGGGCAGCGCTCGGGGGTTCGCCGTCCCCCGCCCATCGATGTCAGACCGGGCACCTACTATGCCTGGTATCCGCGGGGACGTGTGGAGCGGGTAGGGTACCTGGACCTTCAGGGGCCCTATGTGGTGCTGAAACAGCAGTGAGTTGTGAGTAAAACGGGGGGATGGAGTGATGGCTTCCGGAACGCGGACGCGGTCTCGTGACCGGTCGCGGACGAGGGGCTCCGGGACGCCCGGGCCGGGGTCCGCGCAGTCGCCGTCCGCGGCGGGCACACCGCCCCAGGGACCGGGCGGCCTCCATCTCAGGACGCGCCGCGGACAGGGCGGGGCATTCCGGTTGCAACGGCTCGTCCTGCTGGAGATCGCGGCGGCCGTCCTTCTCGTCGGCTGGGCGATCGCCCCCATGGCGCTGGTGCCGGCGGGCGTCGTCGCCGTGGCGCTCGTGCTGCTCGCCTTCGTCCGTCGGCGCGGCCGCTCCCTGCCCGAATGGCTGGGTACCGCACGGGCGTTGCGGGCGCGTCAGAAGAGCGCCGCGAACACGGAGACGCCGCCGGGCACGGAGCCCGGACTCGCACCGGCCGTGGAGTGCGACCCGACCCTGCGGACCTACGCGTACGGCGGCCGGGACCGGCGTCCGATCGGGCTGATCGGGGACGGCACCTTCGTGACCGCCGTCGTGCAGGTCGAGGCCGATGTCACCGCGCTGCGGGCCGACCGGAGCCGGCATCCGCTGCCGCTCTCGCTGGTGCGGGACGCGCTCGAAGTGGACGGTATCCGGCTGGAGTCGGCGCAGCTCGTGCTGCACACCCAGCCCGCGCCCGCGCTGCACCTGCCCCAGCACTCGGTGGCCGTCACCAATTACGCGCCGCTACAGGAGCAGACCGGCGCCCCCGCGGTGCGCATCACCTGGATCGCGCTGAAGCTCGACCCCGAGCAGTGCCTGGAGGCCGTGGCCGCCCGGGGCGGCGGGCTCACCGGAGCGCAGAAGTGCGTCGTGCGCGTGGCCGACCATCTCGCGAGCCGGCTCACCGGCGCCGGATTCCGCACGACGATCCTCAACGAGGAGGAGCTGACCACGGCTCTCGCCACCTCCGCCTGCGCGAACCCCCTGGTGACGGCGGAGGCCGGAAGGACCGAGACGAGGGAACGCCGGACCGAGGAGTCCAGCCGGAGCTGGCGCTGCGACAACCGCAGACACACCACGTACTGGATCCGCCGCTGGCCCCAACTGGGCGGTCGTGGGCCCTCGTTGCCGCAGTTGATCGCCCTGCTCACGGCCACACCGGCACTCGCCACGACGTTCAGCCTCACGCTCGCGCGCGGGGAGCGCCAAGAGGTGTCGATGTGCGGGCACCTGCGGGTGACGGGACGGAGCGACGACGAACTGGTCGCGGCACGGCGCGCGTTGGAGGGCGCCGCGCGCCACACGGGCCTGGCACTCACCCGCCTCGACCGTGAGCAGCTCCCGGGCGTACTCGCCACCCTGCCCCTCGGAGGTGCCCGATGACCGCGATGGAGATGCTGCGCAGCGGCTTCGGCCTGATCGGTCCGCGGCACGGACGGCATGTGCTGTCCCCCGAGCAGGTGGACGCGCTCGCGCTGCCCATCGGGGACGACGGCGTCGTGATCGGCGTCGACGCCGAGGGACAGCCCGCGGTGCTGGGGCTCAACCGGCCCACTCCGTACGACGTCGTCCTCATCGGCGGCCTGTGGACCGCACAGGTCATCGCCCTCAGAGCGGCGGCGACCGGGGCGCGCGTCGCCGTGGAGACCGGCCGGCCGCAGGCCTGGATGCAGATGGTCCACGCCATGGGCGGCGGACAGAACGGCCTGGCGGTGTACGACGTGGGCCGTGTCTCGCCCCAGGGCGCCTCGGCGGGCACACCCGTGCTCGTGGTGCGGGACTGCGGCATGCGTCCGCCGCGCGGGCGGGTCGTGTCCGGGCCCTGGCAGTCGGTGCTGACCCTCCTGCCGTATCTCAGCCCTGTCGCCCCTCGGCTCATACGGCAGGCGCGGCTCGTCGGTGTGCAGCGGATCTCGCCGGACGAGGCGACGGAGCTGGGCCGCGCCATGGCGCTCCCCCGGGCCGACGTCGACTCCCTGCCCACGCTCGCCGACGGCGTCACGCTCTGGTGCGGCGACCGCGACCGGCAGTATGTGATGACACAGCCCACGGACGCCGAGATCGGATTGTTGGGTACACCACGCCGGATGGACTGAACCGGCGGACCACTGACCGACATTGAACGATTAGGACCCTTTCACCCCTTCTCCCGTAGAGGATGCGTTCCACTACCACCCGTTTTGTGCGGGGAGTTGATGGGCACGTGTGCCGGTTCCGGGCGTCATGTGGCGCGTTGGACGGACGCGGAGAGGTGGGCGGGCCTGCCGTGAGGTTGCTTGTGGTGATTAGGCTGGGACCGGGGGCCGCGTCAGGGCCCGTGGCCGGGCCGACAGCGCTTCGGGGGACAGGACGGGCGGATCCGATCGATTCGGGCCGCCGGCCGACCGTTCCCGACGCTGTCGACGGACCGGGTCCGTACGACACGAGCGGTCGCCCCAGCACGGCATGAGGGTGCTCGACCACACCAGGAGGAATTGTGAGCAGCGATCGGGACGGGATCCGCGGGGGCTGGGCCACGCCCGGCGAT